>Ga0307510_10002571_pt1 | contig 20688 bp, 11 predicted proteins | sample 12_EM_MG_FD_207224 | JGI IMG/M metagenome (GOLD analysis project Ga0307510, IMG submission 207224) | Populus trichocarpa ectomycorrhiza microbial communities from riparian zone in the Pacific Northwest, United States - 12_EM | ecosystem: Host-associated > Plants > Roots > Unclassified | place... | reverse complement strand
TGGGATACTACATAAATATTTTAGAGAAATATATAAGAAATTTAATATCTGACATAAATATCTAAATTATAATATATTTAATTTTAATTGAGATCATGTGGACAACATTCCTTGAAATGCTAAAGTTAAGACAGACGACATTAATCGATCAATGATGCCGATCAAGTTAAATAAATGATATCTTAAATAAATCTATAAGTTAGTAAATGCTATCTAACAAGTGTGTTTGGTAGACATATTAATTTTCGATTGGACCGAAAGGAAAAAGAATCATCACGCGAGGCTGACATATCAAGGCCCTGTCTTGTAAAAGTAACTAGACAGACAGACAGACAGACAGACAGGCCACACGCTCGCTGCATTTAACGGACATCGCCGTTCCATCCACTCTTCAAAGGAAAAAAAACTCGAAACTCCTTTTTCTCAAAGCCACATGCAAAGCCAAAGTCAAAGGCGAAAAAAATCTCCTTCAATTTTTCTCGTTCCTTTTGGTTTTTAAGCATCATGGGTGGCAATGTAAAGCGTGAGATTCTTGAGCCGTTACCTAATCGACGAAACGCCGCCGTTTCCGGCGTTCCTCCCGCGGTAATCGAACTCAGTAGCAGCAGTGAAAGTAGCAGCGGTAGCGGGAGTGAGTCGGAATCCGAGATGGATGGAAACAGTGTCATCTCTAAGAGACCGAGGGGTTCTAGTGGTGTTAATGGAGGTACTGAGAAGAAGAAGAAGAGGAGGAAGAGGAAGAGGAATTTTGAGGATTTAGGTGTTGTGTTGCCGTTGGGGTTTCTCGCTCCAATTACGCCGCCGCCGGATTCGGAGACGCCCTCTGAAGCGAGGATGATGGCGGTGGAGTCGACGGAGAGTAGGAGAGTGAGTTTGACTGGTCAAAGTAGTAAGCAGTTCTGGAAAGCTGGTGATTATGAGGGTGCTCCTCGAGCTAATTGGGATTCATCTTTTGGTATTTTATTTTATTTTATTCTGCAAGATACATTTGCACTTATTATTGTTAATTTGATTATTTGAGTCAGTTTTTTATTTATTGTTAATTGCAATGGGCATTGTAAAGGCTTCTTTTTTTATATATATAATTTGCAGGTGGAATGGATCATGTTCGGGTTCATCCAAAATTTCTGCATTCTAATGCAACTAGTCATAAATGGGCGCTCGGAGGTAAACTTGATTCCTGTCTTTTCTACATTGATGATTACATATGTGGGACTTGATCATTTTGTTTTGGTTTACTGTGATTTCATAAAAAAATTGTTTGTTCTTCTCCTTTTTGCAGCTTTCGCGGAACTTTTGGACAATGCGTTGGATGAGGTTAGTTTTTTGTACTGGTTACTTTTGTGTTGTGAAACTTGCAACTTTTAAGTTTTGATGGTTTATTTGTTTTCGTGTTAGTTTGGCAACGGAGCCCGGTTTGTTAACATAGATATGGTTGAAAGTAAGAAGGATCAGAGCAGAATGCTTTTGATTGAAGGTATGTGCTTATTTTTGCTTAGCTGGTGTTTATCCTTGTTGGGTTTAGTTCTGACTTGAAGTTTAATGGATCACTCGTGATATTGGGCAATTTCGAAGTATATGCAAGTTGTTTTACTTCATTTGTCATGGAATGGGCTTGTTTTCCTCAATCTTAATTTTTCTAGTCATAAACAGGATGCTTTGATGATGTTTTGTTTGTCATTGTGTGTTGTGTCAGTTGTGCTTCTTCTTTTTTTAATCTTAGATGCCTGAGATTTTTTCAGCTTCATATTATATTCTCTGCTTCATGTCTTGTTTTCTTCCCATGAGAGGTTTTTTCTTGATGATGCTATTATATTCTTAATATGTGGTATCTTTTGTGGTGCTTTTTCTTTGTTACAGATAACGGTGGTGGAATGGATCCAGATAAACTGCGACAATGCATGTCTTTGGGTTATTCCGCAAAAAGCAAAGTGGCTAACACCATTGGACAATGTAAATCATAGTCTCTTGGGAAAGATGCATCCATTTTATTTTTCTGGTTGTAGTTTCTTAAATCCATGTATATTTTGTTATCCAGATGGCAATGGGTTTAAGACAAGTACCATGAGGCTTGGAGCAGATGTCATTGTGTTTTCACGTTGTCAGGGAAAAGATGGCAAATTGTTCGAGCTCTTTTTTTTTCTTATAATCATGTTGTTGGCATTGTGTTTTTTTTCTTGTGGATGGTGAATGTTGACAGTTTTTTCTGTTTGGTTTTAGTCCTACACAGAGCATTGGATTGCTATCATACACTTTTTTGAGGAGCACAGGGAAAGAAGATATTGTGGTGCCCATGGTAATAAATTGAACGTTCTAATTCATTGAACACACACACACACACACACATATTAAACATGCCATCTTATCTGTATTATGTAGCAGCAAACTCTGGATATCTTTAGGATGATTAATATCTTTGCTGTCCTCTCTTGGTGCCACAGTTTCCAATGACTTCAACTTCACAATATTGCATGCTATTCTGTATAGTTCTCAAAATTGATCAGTTACAGTATTTGGTGTTAATTTTTTTTCTAGTTGAGTTAGCTATTTTAGATCAAGTGTCGTACAGTCTAGTAAAAACTATACAATTTCTTCCTGTAGAGTAAGATTTTGGTTTTCTAGGATCTCTCCTCTTTACACCGTTACTAATTGTGTTTAGAGTTGCATTTAGGAAAACCTCTCATTTTCTTACAGTGGTTTTAGGTTTTGGTTATCATTGGGCATTTTTTCTTTTTTCTTTTTCTGAATGAACTTCGGGCCTTCACTATGTTGGTGGTTTTGCTTGTTTTTTTTTTTTATCTGTGTGCTCTGCGGTGTGGCATTCATGATGCATGGCGAACTTATCTGTATTGCATACAGTGGCCATTTGGAGTTGCTGGCATTAGGTTATACTAGCATATGATTGAAATTTAGACAGAAGGATCTTGTTAAGAGGAATGCCCAAATTTGGGTTCTCAGCTCCTCTGTTACTATTTTGGTGGCAACACGCAACTGTTCAGTCTTGATTACATGTTATCGATACACCTTAGTCACTGTTTTAACTCCAATTTTTCGCCATTTATGTTTCTGATAGTTTTATGTGTTAACTATGGAGTGTGAATCATGGTTTCCTGGAGATTAATAATTAAAAACCTTCAATGAAGTCTCACACATCTAAACTTTGTTGTTTTGTGAATCTTTATGAAGCTTGACTATGAAAGAAAGGGACGGGAATGGAGCAGGATGGTACGGTCTTCTACTGGTGATTGGAATAGAAATGTGGAGACAATAGTTCATTGGTCTCCATTTTCCAGTGAGGCAGACCTTCTTCGTCAGGTATTTACTGTTGATGAAGTGTAAAACAAAGAAAAATAATAATACACCTGTGTACATGCTCTTCTCTTGTCTTCTGCGTTTGGTTTCCATTATTTCTCTTTGATGGTCTAGTTTTCAGAATTATCATTGTATTGTCTATCTAGTTCATGCATATCATTTTGCTGCTCTTTTATCCAAGCGTGATTCTCTGTTTTTTTTTTTTTTAATAACCTTATCACTTGTTTTAGTCTTTTTTTTTTGCTGTAAACTTCTTCTTCTTCTTGTCTTTTTTTTTTTTTTGTTAACTTCGTGTTTTCGTACTTTACAGTTTAAGCTTATGTCAGATCATGGGACACGCATAATTATATACAATCTTTGGGAGGATGACCAGGGAATGTTGGAACTTGATTTTGACTCTGATCCTCATGTATGTCTTCAATGTCTAATCTCATTCCAAATAAGATTTTGAAACTGATCTTTTGGAGAGTATTTTTATGTGGTGTATAATCTGACAGGATATCCAACTAAGAGGCGTCAATCGAGATGAGAAGCATATACAAATGGCAAAAGAGTTTCCCAACTCCAGACACTTCCTTACTTATAGGCATTCATTAAGGGTAGCTAATCCCTCTATACTGTTGCTCTTATTCAAATGATGAATTTTTGTTCTCTAATCAGAATTTTGATTTCCTTAACAATTCATATCTGGTTGATTATCTGTGCTTTATCTGATAGGCTGATCAAATTTTGATTCTGTAATCCACATTTTCTACTTTAATAGAATGATTTAGCTAATCTCTCCACACCATTATTTCTATGCTTCATTATTTTGTACCTTTTCTACATTTTCTACTTTAATAGAACTAGTTTTCTTTGAGTGCAACACGTTGGATCTTATCTTCATTGTAACTCGGGGAATTTAATAAAGCATAATGATTATGAAATTCAACTAGCAAGAAATTTTCAATTTTTTTACCTTTTAATATAATCAAGATATATTATCCAAGTCTTGAGAAACTTGACATGAAATTGTTAAATGCTTGAAAAAGACTTTTTTTGGCTGAAACCATTTTGTTTGAAAATTCCTATAGTGGCATTTTTAGTTCATAAGTTTAACACGGCGTAGGTGTTTTTACATCTATTTTACTATTTAGAAAAAAAGAAAAAGAAATTGTAAGAATGTAGGGAACAGGTTGATATAAAGTGGGGATTAATCCGAATAACTCCATTTGTGACCTGCTTAAATTTGTGGAAATTAATATGGCTTGACTAATTTGTTCTGTTCAATTAGACAGGCTTATTTCTTTGGCTGTTTTAAACATCCTTGATCTCTTGTTTAATAACTGATTGGTCGATGCTTATCTACTTCCATGTCAACCTCCAGAATTATACATCAATTCTCTATCTCAGACTGCCTCCCAGCTTTCGAATCATTCTCCGTGGAAAAGATGTTGAGCACCACAATATAGTGAATGATATGATGCTATCTCAAGAGATAACGTACCGGCCACAACCTGGTGCTGACAGTGTTCCGAAAGACACAAATGTAATACAAAACTTGGTTGGATAATTCTCTTCTTTGCTTATTCTGTTACTGATTGCTCGCATCTATTGTCAGCAGATGACTGCTGTCGTCACCATTGGCTTTGTGAAGGATGCAAAGCATCACATCGATGTTCAAGGGTTCAATGTTTACCACAAAAATCGACTAATCAAGGTTTGTTTTGCTTTCAGAGAAATTATCATTGATTTTCTTTTCTTTTCTTTTCTTTTTTGTTGTAAAACTCAGTGATATTGTGATACTGAATGCATGATGATGTGTTTTTTTTTATAATTATTATGTCCATTTATATTTGGTTCTTGGCCCTTTTTCTTTGTTTGAACTTTTGTGCGCTTGTGTATTCTCCAGAATGGATGAGTATGGTTAGAAATATGGTCAGCAAAAAGTTCCCAACGTGCCCCATTTCTCATTTTGTGAATGAACTGTGAACAGACAAGTGTGTTTGAACCATGAGTAGATTCATTAATGTTCCATGGAAAAAGCTAGAGGAATTAACAAAGTGTATGAACTTATATTGCATTTTGGTCTGAAAAATCATGTAAAAGTTGGCTTTGGGGTAATGAATAATTGGGGGAAAATGAATTGCACATATCATTGGATTTGACATTTTTTATTTTTGCATCCTGCAAAAATTGCCAACCCCAATTTTTTAATGTTTCTCTCATAAATTTGTGGACGATGCATTTTAAATATTTTCTCTTTTCAAATTATCATGTCCTTTAAAGCATGCAGATGGGAAGTATTTAATATGTTAATATGCAGATGTACATAAAAGAATCCATCTGAATTATCAACAAACATTTGATTCCCAAAGCATTGAGTTGCTGTAATTTGAGTATGCCAAACAAAGTTAATTGATTGCAATTGTTCTTAACAAAGCACTGTCTGTTTTATAGCCATTTTGGAGGCTTTGGAATGCAGCAGGAAGTGATGGACGTGGAGTTATTGGTAAATTTTTGCATTCCATTCCCCCAACTATCCATTTCTAATACTTTGTAAACATTAATGATTCTATCTCTGCTGACAGGTGTGTTGGAAGCTAATTTTATTGAGCCAGCTCATGATAAGCAAGGATTTGAACGCACAACAGTTCTTGCAAGACTTGAAGCTCGATTAGTACAAATGCAAAAGCATTACTGGTTTGTTGTTCATGTTTCTAACTGATTGTTATCAATTGCTCTTCAGGATATGTGAGGTTTAAATCCTACTAATAGCTGTGCACAACTTTCTTAGGTGCACTTACTGCCACAAAATTGGTTATGCTCCAAGGCGAAATAAGAAACTGATAAATGAGTCAGATAGAGGTATATTTTGGGATGTTTTAATGTTTCCAAGTATATGGTGTTTTGCATCAGGCATTGCCTTCTTCTATTGTATACTAGTTTTGAAAGCTTTCTTATTACCCCCTTACTGATCTCACACAAAGTTGTCTTTCCAAATGAAGAGAATTCTCCTGACGATCTACCACCCACATCTTCTCAATCTAAAAAGAAGTATACTTCTTTGAGCAGTAAGATATCCCCCTCACATTCTAACCGTGGGTATGTTAATGGAAATGCCTTCAATAAAGGGAATATTAGAACAAAGACCCCAACCAAATTGGGAAAAAACACTGTATCTTCGCGACCTTCACCTCCTGCTCAAGATGAGAGTAGTGAAGATGATGAGCGTGTTGCTCTTCCTATGAGAGAAGCAAATGGGAGCACTCAAGAGACCACTCCTACTAACAAGTCTCTTGACAAAAATGGGTTGCCTAAAACGTGGTCGTCTTCATACTTGGAAGATTCTGGATCTCAACAAGATTGCATGTCTGGAGGGGCAACTGTTCAAATAGGCACAAGATCCCAACCAAAGGTCGCTTCTCTTGCATTATTTTTTTATAAATCTATGCCAATTTACGGGCCACACTTATGAAAACGTGCTTTTAGTTGATGATGTTTCCCGATGCTATCCTTTTTATCTCTGTTTTGTGATGTGTGCTTTTAGCTGGTGATGTTTTCCAATGCTATCCTTTTTATGTCTCTTTTGTGATGTGGGATCCTATCCCTGGTAATAACCCAGATGGTAGTTTTAGAGATAGAAAGCTCCTTTGACAAGTTCCTTGTCTGAAGTTGATCAGAGACTCCCCGGTCATTAAAAGATCTACATTGAGCTGCTTCAAGAACTATTGCAAAAGAAGTAGACCATGTTAATGATAGCTGTCAAAGATTTTTCTACTCTTTAAATCTTCGGGCACATCTGATTATAATTAACAGAAAGGCTTGGTCAACTGTCAAGTGCTTCATGTTGTCAAGCAATTTTATTTCCTTATCATTCATTTTTAGTAAATGTTAAGATTGATTTAGGTTTGCCATCCTTTCTTTGTGTTCTGTGCCTCTGCATGTTGTGTTGGAGTTACAGAAATCATATCCAGGCTGTTTAATTGACAGGTGGGTGATGTTGATAAGAGGGATCATGCCCTTCCGGAATCTGATATGCATGTCCTTGCTCATTTGAAACAAGAGAATCGTGAGCTAAAAGAAAGGTTGATTTTCTCTCCCTCTGATCTTTTAAGAACTATGCTTCCTTCTATTTTATTTAACTCCTTCCTTGGTTTGCAGATTACAGAAACTGGAAGGAGAGACTCGAGGGAAGTACAAGAGTGGTTTTCAGTGTGAGAAGTGTAAATCACTTGAGATACAGGTATACAACATCTCCACTTGCCATTAGTTAATGTGTTGGATGGGATATCGGGAATACAGGATTCCAATTGTATGCTTTAGGTGCTATTGTTTGCCACATGGCTTGTTGAATTTGAGATCTCCTGAAACGTTAATTCCCTTTCTGCTTCTTCAGTTGCAGGAAGCACAGCAAAAACTTGAAGAATTGAACAAGGAACAGGAAAGTCTGATTGATATATTCTCAGAGGAGAGAGACCGACGAGACCAGGAGGAGGAGAGTTTGAGAAAGAAGCTAAAGGTTTTTTGCATTATCCCTCCCCCTTGTCACCATTGGGGAGAATTTGTTGCCTGTGCTTTTTAATTTGTTTTTTTCCTTCTCTTATTTGTCATAGTTGGATGACTCTTGAGGTGTATCCTTGCAGGATGCATCAAATACTATTCAGGAGTTGCTCGACAAGGTCAGGCTGTTGGAGAAAAGATGAAATCTCATCTCAAAGGACTATGCTTGAGAGCACTTCGTATCAATCTCTTCCACTAGTTATCTCGTGCAGATTGTAATCTTCCTCTTTAGTGTCTGGTTTTCATCATGACCTTAAGCTGATGTAGCTTTCGAGATTCGCTAACATAGGAGCTGGGTACATGTTTTTTCTTCACTAATCCCTTATCTTTGCACTTTCTCCTGGTATCCTGTTTTCTCTTTTCGGCAATTCAGCTCGGGCTGCTAGATCATACGGTGGTATTAGTGCTGGCTACCAGATTTGGTTTGGGCACAATTCCTACTATTTGTGCGGAGGAAAACGGGGAGGAGAAGAGCTCCATTTGTGAATGTATAGAGATCCCATACCTTGAGCTGTAGGCACATTTTTGTAAATTCTGTATATAAATCCTGCATGCATCTCCCTGTTATTTGAGTTTGGGCAATCATAACAGTAGAAAATTGTCATATCTATTGCTCGGTATTTTGGTGACTGTTAGCCCATCTCTGATGTGGCCCAATGCTTCTTTAAAACCCAGGATGGGCCGCATAAAGTTAACTTAGGTCCTGTTCGGGGGCTGGGGTGGTTGTTGTACTAGGGTTTTTATCTTTTAATCAGATTTTGTTTTTTTTTTTTTTTGTTTTAAATTAATTTATTTTAGATGTTTTTGAATTGAAGTAAAAAATAAATTATAAAATTTAAAAAAATATTATTTTAATATATTTTTAAATAAAAGTATTTTAATAATTAATTATAACAGAATAAATACCCATACTTGGATTGATTAGAGGCAAAAAAATGTATCTAGTATTATATATTATACAGTATTATCTATTTGTTTTTTAAATAATTTATTGTTTTTTTGTTTTAAATTAATATTTGTTTGTTGTTTTCAGATTGTTTTAATATATTAATGTAAAAATAACTTTTAAAAAATAAAAAAATATATTATTTTAATATATTTCTAAATAAAAAACATTTTAAAAACAACAACAATTATATTTTCAAACATTCTCTAAATGCTTTCATGTTTTCTTTTCGTAATTTATTTATTACAAATAAAAGGGTCTAGCAGGGGGGTATTACTAGTTAAGCTACTTATTTTAATTTCCTTTAGTTTTTATTGAAAAAACTTGCTAAAAATAATAATAAAATCTTTATGTCAAGAAATATGAATAAGAAAAAATATTCCCAACAAATATATATTTTTTCCAGAATTTAACTCATTATATTCCTTACAAATATTTATTTTAATTTTCATATAAATAAAATAAAATAAAATTTTGAAAACTATCTAGTTACGTTTAGAAAATGAGTCTAAAATACTATTATTCGGCCCATACAAAAATGAGGTTTGAGAGAGGATTCCATTATAAATTTAAATCGAAACCTATAATCTCAATATTAAAATTAAAATTCAATCACCAAGAAGAAGAAGACGACTCATTGACATCCAAAAAAATAAATTAAAAAAAAACCCATAAAACAAACACACATTGAATGCAATGATTATTTAAATGATTTCAAACCTTTTTTTGGACCATCATCTCCAAGGCTCCAAGCTTCCCACTCAGCACCTTCCTCTAGCCACCATCTCTTGAGCATACTCTGTGTGTGTCCTTCGTTTTTCATTTATCGAAGGATATTTTCTCATTCGCTCTACGTTACCATCCAAGGTTTTTGGTATCAAAAGCTATTATAAAAGATTTTTTTTTATGAATGTATATATGAATCATGTGCTAGAAAAAGATTTAATCTTGATGCAGGGACTAATCGAGGATACAATTTTAGACTAGTAGGGATAAAATAATATAAGTATATATATAATTAAATTGATTAAGATCCAAAAGGCCCAAAAATTATGAGCTTCTAAAGTTAAAAAATGTACAGCTATTATAAATAAAATTCTCAACAAAATTTATTTTTTTTCTTATAGTCCACAATTGCTCCCTAAGCCATTTCATATGTTGAAAACGTTATAAGATCTTCACATTATCAACTTTTAAATATCTTTTTTTTTAATATAAATAATCAAATAATTATTCAACCAATCATTCCCATTCGATTGCATAACTGGCTTTTAACCAATTTCACCGCTGAAAATATCAACCAATTATCACATATAATTCCATTTTATTAATACCTAAACCAATTAAAACCACCATTATTCTTTTAACTATCACCAAATATCACTTATAATCTTTTAAATATTTTTCAATTCTTATGTATTGTTGAAAAAAAATAAAAACTATGAACTTGATTTGAAAGATAAAATTGAAAATTATAAGAATTTTGACAAAAAAAAAAAATTAGAAGTAGAAAGACCGAATAAAAACACCTTATAAATACAAATTAAACACTATACTTCAACAAAAGAAAAAATAAATAAAAAATTAATAATCAAAACTAAAAGGTTTAGATCTGAAATAACAATAACAATGAGAACCATAGTGTATTTACCAGGGTAAGAGCGAGAAATAAAAGAAGAAAAAAAAAAGGGTCAGTGACGATATATTGGCCACATTTGGAGAATACATGCCGCCTATAATAAAAGATGAGATGACAAAGAATAAATTTAGATGGTGGAAGCCTATTTTTAACCACCGGGAACCATTGTACTGCCCAAAATATACGACTGCTTCAACGAGCTGGCGTGTGCTCCGCACGCTCTTGGAACTTTTTAAATGTGAAATTATTATTTTAATAGTAAATCATGTTAATACCATCAACTAAACTTACAATCAATAAGAAAAATCAAGGCTAAAAGACCCAAATACTCCACTATAATAAATTCAATATCTTGCATCCAAGGGTGCATGTGATTATACTGTGCATGAAAAAATAAAAATATCTAAATACTCCTACTCAAGACCACATTTATTTATTTTTCTCTTGGGAGTATTTCTGTATTTGTGTTATTTTCCTATTAATTAAAATATTAAATAGATAAAATACCCCAAAACAAATTAATAATAACTAATAAACATTATAAAAATACTAAAATAACTCTGGTATAAAAACATTTTAATGAGAAGGATAATAATTATTACACTGTAATTGTATTGGTAAATTAAAAAAAAGTGAGAAGGGCCGATTTATTTTATTTAGTTGTTTTTTTTAAAATATTTATTTTATGTCACCTCCTCCTTTATATATGGAATGCTCAATCATTTTCCATGTAACTCCTCCCTCTCCTATCTTTATCATGATCTTAAAAGAAATTCTCCTCCTCGAAGCCTTTTCTAACCATTTCTTGCATTTATTTTTGCCTCTTCATTGTCATGCTTTTCGAATAAAAAGAAAGAAAGAAAGTAGAAGTCACGAGCTCAGAGGGGCAAAGCCTAGAACCATCGGGTTCGATGCATGACAAGAAAGAATGCTAGTATGGTGGAACCCCCTCCGAGCATTTTATCTCACAAGCTGCACCTAGTCACCATCAAAGAATACCCGCAAAAATACAAAACCCAGGTCTCAAGTCTCAAGCGCAAGAAGAATAACGTCAGCTGCCCAGTTTAGAAAACCCAGGTATCTGGTTTTTCCCTAATCTCTTTCTCTCAATCTGTAACCAAACAAAACGCACGCGTTTCGGTGTTGATTGTTCTGCATCTCTCTCTCTCTCTCTGAGGTGAATACGGAAGGAAGAATCAGTGAACTCTTCTCTCCAACTTCCGGACGTATACCATACACCCACACATACACTCACGTTGTATGGATGTACGTATCTATTTGAATACGGTTTTTTTAGCTTGAAGGGTACGAGTTATAAATGCAGTGTTCAGAGGAAGATACTGATGTTTTTTGTCATTTCTGGCTTCAACATCATCCTCTTCTCCCTGTCTCTGCTTTTTGTCTACACCGTTATAGCGTAGTAAATTCCGCAGTCTGCAGCAGCACCTTTTTTTATTTTAATCTTTATCTTCCCTCGACAACTTCCTCTGTTGAAAACTCTGCCTATTTTGTTTTTCATTTTTCATGCTCGCTTTCTTTTGTTTACAGGTCTGTTCCAAATCTCCGTAGTCCTGGCTTCCAGTGCATGCTTGGAAGTGAGTTTTTAATTGTATTTGAGCCCGTTTTAAAAATATATAATTTAAAAAGTATTAAATTGGTATTTTTTTAATGATTTTAATATGTTAGTATTAAAAGAAATTTAAAAATTATTTTTTTATATTTTTAAATAAAAAATGCTTTTGAACAGCCTTCCAAACATTTAAAAAATCTTTCTCCCCTCGTGTACCTAAGATGTTTTAATTTCATAGGCAGGGAAAGTAGTCGTAGGCTCGTAGCTGTTTCTTTTCTGTGTTTTGAAAGTCAAATCTGAACCATTTGTTTCTCTTATAATCTGACGGTCGTTCCTTGATGTGATATGTCTACAACTACATAATACCTCTCTCGTTATTTTTTGCAGATTTTTGAGAGAGAGTGAGTGAACATCTTATCAAAAACCAAAGCTCTCCCCGAGTCAGACTCCGTCGTTTTGTTCTTACTCATTTTCGAGTTGTTCTATCATTAGTCAGTCTCTTCGTCTTTGACTTCTTGGAGACGCCTTTCCTTTTGACAGTTTCAAGAAGAGAAGCTTTTGAGTTGAGTTTGAGAGAGTGTCAATGAGTTTTTCTTCTTCGACGATGAGGACGGTGGTTTCGAAGATAATTGGCGTCGTTTTGGTGATGGTCCTCTTGCTGGCTATACTGATATCCACGTCTTCATTTCTCTCAGGTTTGTCTCTGGATTTTTATTTATCTTGATGGATTAAAGTGATTATTTATTTATTTATCGTTGAAGTGGTGGGTTTTGGTTTTAATAACCTTTTGTTTTTGTCTTCGTTATTTTGTTTTTGTTATAAAATCCAAGATACCTGATCCATCTCGTCATCTGTTTTCATTCCTCTAATTATTATTATTTTTTATTCTGTTTTGCTATTTTTTTAATATTAATTTCCAGGTTCGGGTAAAGATGAAGGTGGATTCATGGGCTTGAGCCACATGTTTCTTCACGAGGAAGGGAATTACAGTGTCTCTGCCCTGCATCGCAAGCTGCTTGTTCGCTGTAAGGACTCATAATTCTTGCAAAATTATTTTAGGTTTTACTTCTTGAAAAAGAAAATAAACATCAGGTGGATTTTGCAATTTCTTTTTAAAATGGGATTTTGGTTATTTATATCTTCGAAATAAAATAAATGGGGGCCAAAACAATGTGTTACGACGTGGGGGACGGTATATGTGGGTCTTTTATGGTTTATGACACTCCCTGATAACATAAACCCTTTTATTTCGCCAGCAGGGAACACCGTCGGCACATTATTCAGATGAGCGTACGATGTACTTGTCAGAGGTGCACGTCCGTGTTTTCTAGCTATGTGTCATGCTAACGTGCACCGCTGGCAAATTGTGGTCCCCTACACTGCGGACACCCTTCTTCAACAATTGGGCTGTCGTAGTAGTAGTAAATAGTAAAGTATCTTCTTGATGGGATTTAGAATCCCTTTTATGTTTCTGTCAACCCTTTTTAGCCTTTCTGCCTAAAAATTTGTGAGCAGTGCCTTCGCAAATTGTTTTGGGCCAAAAGGTCTGGCTGGTTGAGTTTTCAATTTTTGTGCACGGGGAAGGGAAGCATTGAACTTTGAATAAAGGATGGATCATGAGTTAATTTTCTCTGTTCCTCTCTCACATAATTCCTGTGATTCGCCTCCAAAAAGTATTTTTTGTCTTTTCACGATTCCCTTTTGGTGGGTCAGTTGGTTGAGTTCACATCACGTTTTAATGAGGCTGCCAAGCGTGTCGCTACATTTTTTTTTTTTTTTTAAAAAAGCATAGCTTTCACTGTCATGGAATTTAATAAAAAGGTTGCCTTTTACCTTGTTTGTACTGCTTCACACAGCGCTGGCAATGGAAGAACCTAACAGGATCGGAGAAAAGTGTACAAGCGCTGATATTGTGATAAGTCAGGGACCCACAGCTCCTCTCTCTAGTGGCATACCTACCTACACTGTTCAGATCATGAACATGTGTGCCACTGGATGTGACATCTCCAGGGTTCACCTCAACTGTGGCTGGTTCAGCTCTGCTCGCCTCATCGACCCCAAGATATTCAAGCGGCTTCGCTACAACGACTGCCTTGTAAACGATGGAAAGCCTTTGGTAACTGGTGGCATTCTCACCTTTGAATATGCCAATACGTTCTCGTACCCTTTGTCAGTCTCCTCCATATCATGCCATTGAAGAGAATACAAGACCAAAAACTAGCACGTAGCTAACAATAACAAGCAACATTGGCATATTATATAGCGCACACTGCTGGATTTTTGTCAAACACTTACTGCCCAGAGGCCCTTGTGTGTTTTGGATGGATTTTTTTGGGGGGATTGAGAGGTTTAGAAATTAGAATACGGTACAGGTTCTTGCAGACTGAATTGGGACGAAGCAATTAGATGTGATTCTGATTTTTTCTGGGGTGACCTCTCTGTATATGGTTTATATTCGTATATTGTAGTTAATATTCGATCATGGATGCGAGAATTTGAAGCTGTGATCAGAGAATGTTTGTGTTGTTATGGTGGATGAGGAGGAGACGTGGGTGGATAAATGATTTTGGCTGCTCAAGCACTGATCTGTGTTGTATACTGTTTTGCACGTCACAAATCTCATAATGGTCTCGTACTCTCTCTGTTAACCAAAACTTGCTGCTTCCCATGTAAATGTGTGTTTAAAAAACGTTTTTAAAAATTATTTTTACTTTAAATTATTTTTTTAAATTTTAAATTGATTTAATAAAGCACATGCGAAACGCTAATTTAAATATAAATACACTATTAAACTACTTATGCAATATTTTGATGAGTTGCATGTGAACTATCCATGCATATAAAAACGTTTAAATGCCTATTAATAGAGATTATTACGTGTTCTTAATTATATGATGTGGACATTCTTGGCTATAAAAATCATAATCATTTGTAGATATTTAGAGAAGTATAATATCTCAATTATAAATTTATTAATAGCATAATACAAGTATATATAGGCTAGAATTAATTTCTAACATAATAGCTACTAGATTTGATTATATCCCTGGTTATGAAAAAAATAAATAATAATTACATGATCATCTAAAATAAAAAATAGACATAATATATAGGAAATATAATAACTACATGATCTTGTATATTATCTCTTGATGCTGCAATATCTACTATATTAATCTTCAATATGTGCAAAAATTTATAACTTATATTGTAATCTCAAGAGTATTCAATTGATAAATTTCTTAAAATGTAGATATTCAAATAAAAAAATAGAACTACACACACTTATATAGAAAAATAAAAAAAATATAAATTCACCAAAAATCTCAAAAATAAATAAATAATTTATCTATAACTCCGATAAAAATACCTTTCTTTGACTTTAATTAACATCCCCATGGTCAGCATGGCACTGTAGAAGGCTGAATTCAAAAAAGGCCGCTGACCTGACCTGAACCGTGTGAAGTTTAGCCCTATATAAACTTAAGAGCAACGTGTTAAATGGAGAGTCAAAAATAAAAAAGTAATATTTTAATTTTTCTTTGTTTACTTTTCATACTTCAAAAAAAAATACTAAATAAAATATTAAAATGGTTTTTTATTTCTACAAAGATTATTCTTAAATGTCTCTTAAAAAAATCAAAACTAATAAAGTGAGGCCAACATAAAAATAAACCAATTAAATATAGTCATGTAATTAAAAAAACATTAAAATTATTAAAATAATACAATTAACTTTTCAAATAATTTTTTTCATTAAAATATTCATTATAAAAATATAATTATATTTAAAATATTATTTTATCAATTTAACTCTTTAAAAATTTAAAGAGCATCTCCAACAAGTGAAAGATCCACCGGTTGCTCTTGCAAAATCTTTTATCATCAGCTTTGACCAGACACAGACTGTTAATACCCCAAAAAATTAAACACGAAAAACCAGTGTGAAAAAAATAATGGCTTCGATAATTACAGGTGATAGTAATTCAATGTACCCTTTGGTTTTATTTTTCAATCTTGCGGACTGACATTTACTTGCAGGTACTTGCAGCCTTGGCTGAAACAATGAAGAAAGGGACCAGCTTTGGTGCCCCATGTCTTCTAGAGAATGTTTTGGCAGAGATGGTGATCAAAGCAGTTCCAAGCATAGAAATGGTTCGGTTTGTTAACTCAGGCACAGAAGCATGTATGGGTGTGCTTCGCCTGGCCCGCGCCTACACTGGACGGGAGAAGATTATCTAGTTCGAGGGCTGTTACCATGGCCATGCCGATCCATTCCTTGTCAAGGCAGGTAGTGGTGTTGCAACCCTTGGGCTCCCTGACTCCCCTGGTGTCCCCAGAGCAGCAACCTATGAGACTCTAACAGCCCCCTATAACGACATTGCTCCCATGGAAAATCTTTTTGAGAATAACGAAGGAGAGATCTGTGCAGTAATCCTTGAACCTTTTGTGGGAAATGCTGGTTTCATTCCCCCTAAACCTGAATTTCTCAATGCCCTTCGCAAGATAACCAAAGAAAATAATGCTCTTCTAATTTTCGATGAAGTTATGACTAGATTCCGTTTGTGCGGAGCCCAGGAGTATTTTGGCACAACTCCTGATTTAACAACACTAGGGAAGATCATAGGTGGTGGTCTGCCTGTTGGTGCATATGGTGGGAGAAGGGTGATTGTGGAGATGGTTGCACCTGCGGGGCCAGTGTATCAGGCTGGGACCTTGAGTGGGAATCCATTGGCTATGACCGCTGGGATACACACTCTGAAGCCGCACTGGATAAGATCACCAGTGAACTTGTTCAAGGCATTATTGATGCTGGCAAGAAAACTGAGCATGCAATTTGTGGTGGATATATACGTGGAATGTTTGGGTTTTTCTTCACGGAGGGGCCTGTTTACAACTTCGCTGATGCAAAGAAAAGTGACACAGCAAAGTTTGCCAGATTTTTTCAAGGAATGCTGAGGGAAGGTGTATGCTTTGCACCTTCACAATTCGAAGCGGGGTTTACAAGCCTGGCACATACTGATGAAGATATTCAAAAGACAATAGCAGCAGCTGAGAAAGTTCTCCGGCAGATCTAGAGCTTTTGTCCCTGTATCCCTCTCTGATTGTTGATGTATCTCCCTTTTCTTGTTTCCGCCATTTTTCTATCGCATGATTGCCCTCTTTGTAGATGATCGTTCCTGGTCAGGTCCACCTATTGAGAATCCGTATTTCTGTAACCTGGTTAATCGAGTGTATTATTCTCTTTATAATAACATTTGCCTACATTTGATGCTGCAGTGATCTAGGATGAGTGCAATTTTAACTTTAGCAAAATCGTCAAACTTGCAGGGCAAAAAATGCTATGGGTAGTAAGTACTATAAATCCACCCACAAATTATTAATTTGCATCATCATTAACACAGAAGTATTTCTCTTTGATATATGATTGCGGATCATGTCTTTACATCAATGGTTGTATACAGCTTTCTATTACTGGTACAAATCTTCGTCTTCAAAGAACAAACCAAGAAAAAAAACGGAAAGAAACACATCACAACTGGACACTTTTACAATTACACGTGAATACTGCGACACAGATGTTCAAAGAAAACAATTGCTGTACCTAAACTGTTGGTACCATGGGTGCAATTCCCGAGATTTCTACGTACCTGGCCTTCACATTATGGAACACGAGCACACGATTTTCTTCGGAGATTTATCAATCTTCTTTTCTGCACAAAGAAAGACATCGAGTAATTGTTAAAATAAGAAGCTTTTGACCAACAAGCTTGAAGAGAACTAATGCAATGATTCCACGAGTCTCCATGAAATAGCCTAAGCGTAAAAAGAGGACTACAAAGTACAAACAAGGAAATAATGTATAATTAAAAATAATGTATACTACGACACACAGATGTTCAAAAATAGCCTAGGCTGTAAGGTCTCTGAGCTGCTAAATTTAAATTGAGAGGATACTACCCCACAGGAAATTTTAAGTTTCAATGGGGTTCTGCAACATGAGAGTAGGCACAAGTCAATATCCAAGGCAGAGAAATGCTTACAGGATGGAGTTGGATTAAGACCCCGTTTGTTTTTGCATATCAAAAACGCTTTCGAAAAAAAATGAATTTTTTTTCCAATTTAGACTTCCCTAACAAGAAACTAGGAACATCTAGTTAAAATTAACAGTATTTCCATGGGGCATTGTATCACCATTTGTTAGATTGACTCCCCGGAAGGAAATAAAGTGGTGGAACTCAGGTGAATGGACTGACTTTGACTTCAGCCCATTATAGTAGAGTCTGGATGGTTATAAATCTGGGTCTTCATCCTTCATACAGATGACCTCCAAGGATAAATATGGAGACACGCTATAAATGCAAGGAGAAAGCACACATGTGCGCCACTTAGGATCTATGAAGTCAAGCCCAGGTACCATGTCGAATTTCTATATCTTCCTCATTGATATAAATAGAATATCTTTGACAGCGAGCTTGAAATCAAGTAACTAAAGGCTAGGAAAAATCCAGCTAGGCATAAAAACGGTTACACCATGTGCACATCAGAGTACAAAACATGAAATTTTTTACCAAAAACAGGAAATTGCTATAGTTAAAAATAACTGCTTCTGTCAGAATCCAAATCAGATGTTCAATCATGTCATTTCAATTCCATGAGGTCCATATATAACCATCAAGCCAATAAAAAAATCAGTTCAGAAAACAAAGGAAAAGGTTGTTATGCAGGACAGATGATTTAAAATAGAAAATACCTGTTTTGGTTTTTGCTAGAGATGGCTGTACAACAACATGCATTATGATAACTCCCCCGGCCGCTTCTCCAAAAGGTGTTCTACATTGACCCACGGTCTTGTTGTTATCCAAGACTTTACCAGAGCTTATCAGCTTGATTTCATTCACTGCCTTGGGAGTTATTGTTTTGCCTAAAAATAAAAAAAGAAATCGTTCAGAAAAAAACATAACCAAAACAGCACAAAGAAAAACCCATTGGAGACATTCCTGCCCTGAAAGTAGACAGGTTTTTCAAACAAGAAGAGATCTTTAGCTTTCTTAGCTTAGCTGTCAATATTTCTAAATTTGGAATTCAGCATTTTCCTGGAAAAGAAGAAGACATGGCTGACCAGTGTTCACATAAAGAACACCACCATCCATGCCCAAAGACTTGGCATATTATAGGCGGATTCTATTACCTTTCTTGATTCTGCACATGCTCCCACCGCCCTTACTATATTAGGTCACATAACCCAGACTGAATCCAAAACCTTCAAACTACCCAACATATTCTTCAACTGTAACAGTTTTAGATAGCAAAGCAATCATATGTTACCGGTCCACGCCACTTAGTCTCACCTTAATCAAGCAGTAATACAAATCATAACCAAATACTAACAAAAGCAGGCTAGCTTCCCACGATTTATTTCCAACAACAGCCATAAAAACAAACCCCGTAAACAAAACCTACTCTACAAAGTCGAAATCAATATGCCATTACGGCAGCCACAACTTCAAACACCAACAATCTCACAACATAAATAACATCTCTAAACCACCAACTTTTCACAACATCAACAGATAGATTACCCGTTTTTTAATCGTGAAGTAAAAACTACCATTTACATCAAACTATTTGAATCCTCACTTTTTCAACGACTTACCAAAAAAAACCCAAGAAAATTAGCACCCGCTTTGAATTTCAATCACTGGGTACTAAACATGGTCCTAAAAGTTTCCAACTAAAGCAAATTAACCCAATTTTAGAATAAAATAAATCTTCCCAAATCAGGTAAATTCAACTAAAAAAAATCAGATATATAAATATTAAAACAAGTAATTTCTTTTTCGAAAGAAATAGCGAGAAAGTGAAAACAAAAAAACCTCTGGGCCAATCAGAAACAATCCGCTGCTTAAGCATATCAACAGTAGACGTTGATGAGTACCGGAACGGTCCGATATCCGACCCGTCATAAAGCCTGAACTTTATATCCACCAAATCCTCCTCCGGCATTTCTATTTGACTTTTGACCTGTTTCCTTCTCCTCCTCCAACCAATTACCACCACGTGTTTAATATTCCACTCTCGGTTTCCCCAATCACAAAAGACACCTAAAATTCACACAAATCAACCAAAAATTAACAGATCTAAAAATATAAAGAGAGAGAGAGAGAGATTACAGAAATGAACGCAGACGAAACCTTTTTCTTTTCTTTAAATTTTGATGACAAAATAATTAACAGTCTGCCTTTTTTTTTTGGGAAAAGATAAAAAGGAGACGGGCTTGGATTAGTAGTGAAGAAGGTGGAGGAGGAGGAGGGGGAGTAGGTGTTTTGTTTGTTATTTTGTTGGTGAACTGAAACACATAGAAGAAGATGAAGGCAAAATCAAATCTGTAAATGGTAAAAAACGACGCTGTTTTTTTTTTTTTTTCAATTCACAAGACGCGTCGTTTTGCATTATTTTAAATGTTGTTCATACGAAGAGTCGTGTTTCAAACCGATTATTGGTGGGCGTTATGTTACGAATCAGTTTAATTATTTTAATATAAAAAAATATCTAAGCATTAATAATATTTTTCTATAATATAAAAAATAATCTATATAAGAATTGATATAACGTGGCTTAATTATTTTGAAAAATTCAAAAATAACTTAGCTGACAAAAAAAAAACAAAATATATAT
>Ga0307510_10002570_pt1 | contig 20688 bp, 23 predicted proteins | sample 12_EM_MG_FD_207224 | JGI IMG/M metagenome (GOLD analysis project Ga0307510, IMG submission 207224) | Populus trichocarpa ectomycorrhiza microbial communities from riparian zone in the Pacific Northwest, United States - 12_EM | ecosystem: Host-associated > Plants > Roots > Unclassified | place... | reverse complement strand
GAACATCGTTTGCCACTGAAAATGGGCCATCCCGAGTGCCAAGTTGAAAAAATAAATCTCCTGAGGCAGGGGGCCGTCCCCACCTCATTGTCAGAGCACCGCCGGCGGTGCTAATCACCGTTCTTGCTGTCAGGAGGCCGACAAATACAGTATGCCCGCAGTGCGATCGTACGTAGGCCGGAGTGCTATACCCAGGACAAGGGAATTCACATGGTGGTGTGCACGTGGACATCCAGTGCCAGACCCTGTCAGTAACAAAGAACACGCCACGGAGTCGTTTTGATCGAGGCGTTTGCTGAGTGGGCGCACCGTGAGATCACCAGCGGACACCGGGCAGTCATTCACAACTCCATACCCAGCACCAGATCAGAACTACTATAGGAGCGAAGAAAATTCATGGCGCAACTAATATCACTGCGTTCCATAGGCGTTCAAAATGTCCGTTACGAGAGGGTACACTCCAGGGACGCCTTGAGGACGCCTCGTGAGGCGCTTTTATGCCACATCGAGCCACGGGGCGCCTGCAAGCTGACAACTGATCAGTCTTTAACGGGCCACGGCCCACGAGTCAATGGGACATGGGTTCCCGTCTCGCCTTACTCGCCATCAGCGAAGAAATTTGCAATGTCAAGAAATTCCCGGAGGTGTGTAGGCCAAACTTCCTCAGATCGCAGTCCAAGTTCCCCAAAGCTGTACTGGACCTGTCAAGTTCATGTGGGAGGTAGCGACACGCACCGTTTATATTGTGATCCTGTGATCCCAGATCCCGGTCTGTTTCGATGCGTTCGGATCTACCCGGTGCACGTCAAATTGTGGCTACCTGATATAATGGGGCAGAAAAAGAAAAGGACATTGAAGCAGAGTAGCTGTAATTTGACGTGTAAAATATGCAATTGCGACGCATGTCTCTAGTCCTAATGGAGTAATTCTAGTGAGTGAGCAGGGGCATCGGTGGCATCCGCCTGTATATGGTTGGTGTGGTATTCTAAACGGGTTTATCCATTACCCCTGAATATTAATGGTGAGTCATATGGTCCCGAATGACACCGGACACCGGTGTGTGGTGGTGACTCCTGCCACTCCCCACTGCCACGGCAGTCTACCGACACACTATCTACACACCCGGGGTTTCAGTTCTCTTCAACTTGGCCATTTGTTGGTGTCTCATCATCTGGAATACCTCAAACTGCTTTAATACGTCATTTTTTCCCCACCACTACAAACGATATACCGTCCGGTTGGCCCACAGTCAATGAACCCTTGTGCAAGCGAGCCGTTGGACGTCCTACGCAATTTCCCATCGCGTCTTTGTTAGCGTTACCGTTGGTTCCAATGTGTATCCTCGGATGAGTACCTCGACCTACTCTGGACCTTTCACGGAGTCTTCATTGATTCGTCGTACGTTCCTCCTTCCACCCCACACTCTTGATTCATGAAGAGATGGAATGCCAATGCGTCATGAAGACAAGTCTGGACTTGATCCCCCGTTCACCAACCCTTTTCTTATCATCGATACGAGCCTCAAGGACCTTTCACTACTCTATTTCTCATTGCACCTTCGTTTGAACACCGCCTGTGCATTGAAGCAAGGCCGAATTAGTTCTTTCCACACCGTCGACCCATATGCTGCTGTCCTTTGGACTTGGACCTGAGATATGAAATACCTCGTATCTCTCAGGCTCTTGTTGGATCCCCAGTGGTGCGTTCCACACACCCCACCCTTTCACGTCAGCGGTCTCAAATATATTTCTGCTAACAAACTTCCCTTAACACGCCCTTTCAGGTTACATTTATTCTGATCACCTCTCAGTCTCAGTACGGATTTGCCTTGTATCGCACCTGATTCGTATAACACCTGATTCTTCGTATTCGCGCTCTTTATCCCCACATATATGGTGCTGCTCCCTTCAGATCGAGGTCGCAACTGCTTTTCAGACTCTGTCCCGACTCATTCCATATACCCTCGCCGACACCAGTAACTTATCAATATTATGCATTCCCAGATGAAGCAAACCATCAAACCAACCGTCCTGTCACTAGATACAAGATGTTTGTTTAATTCTGACGATGTGTCCACCTCTTCGACGCCTTACCATTCGTACCGATAGCGTGTCTGCAACAGGCATTTTGTATTCACGTTTCTGGATACACGACACCCCCGAATTCCACGGTTATCGTTACCTTGACCCATGTAACTCTGAGGGCAATCGTCGCCCTTTCCTACCGCAATGTAGGGGTTATGCCTACGAATTTAGGGAATAGTCTATAATCTGTCGCGCTTTAATGTTGTCTCAGCCAGGAAGTTCCTCAGCGTCGGCATATGAAGGCGAATGGGGCCAGCGCAATGGGGAATTTTAGGTGAAATTCAAATTCATCTCCGTTCATTTAGTCTTAATGTCCCTTCTCCAGAAAAGTTTCCTGGATAGGTAAGGTGTAATTTCTGAATACGCAACGAGCATTCTACGAGGCATATCTGTGTCTCATTAATCAGAGTGAATTCATCGTTGAAAGCTGACACGACCTCAGACATTCAGAAGCCACCTAGTACCTTCAATTACTTCCCGCGTGGTTGGTATGAGAACTCCGAACGTTCCATTCATGCCATAATTTCCAAGGCGATCTCATCGTGTTTCACGTCCTCTAGTAGACCCTTGACGCAGAAGCCTCGTTGTGGCATGCCAACGTCCTACTTCTGTGATTGGCGCTTGTAAGTTCTTCACTGGGGATTAGCGCTTAGCGTCTTAGACTGAGAGCCCGAGGGCGTCCGCTCTAGTCTATAGATTTGTGAATCATGACTACGATGGTGTAGCTTTGTCGCCGCTATGTTCCATCCAGTTGCGCCTAGAATCTATGCCTGCGTCACAATTTCATTTAATACGAACTCTGAGTTGGGCTCGCCCCTGAAACGCACAATTGTGAAGGTAGAACCTAGGGGCCTCGTGCCAGTGGTTGCTGGTCACACTCGTCACCAAACTAGGGATATGTGATATGACAAGGGATTGGCTTTCATATACGCATAATAAAAGTGGGGGATCGTCGTACGACTTCATTTACCCCAACCCGAAGGACGGGCTGGTTGTCAGTCCCCTCTTTGGGTCGGCGTTTGTGACGACTCGGGCGCTCAGTCACTGCGGCGCTTACGAGAGTGAGTTCAAGTTGTTCACTGTTCTCATATGCCACTAGCGCTTTGTGTAGCAAACGTCTCTATGTCCCTTGGCTGCCGAAAATTTTCGGCGACCTGTTCGCTTGAGACAATATGGCCGATCCTTGAGCATTTCACGCCTCTGCATATTACTGACAGATGTGACCCTATCACGTCATTCACATACTATGACATGTCATGGTCCGAAATGAAACACATAATAGGGTAATCCTGCCATATTGGATCACTTAATCTCATAATTCGCCACGGACACTTCTCCACCCTTAGCCTCTCATGTGATGATAGTAAAGGGCGCAATAATATCGGAGGTTACATCTACTTTAATTGTCATTGACTTGTGCACATTAATTGACCTTGCGCATTAATTGACTCTGCACATTAATTTTCGGGGAATTAAATAATTCTGCTGTGCAGGCATGGCTTCTGTTATGGGAAGTCAGCTCTGTAATCATATCTAAGATGATATAGATGCCGCATGAAAGGGATGTTGAATTAAGATACATATGCAGGTACATGGGAGAGCAATGATCACGGATCAAATAGAATGATGGTACATGCCATGGTGTGGGACGTCAGACTGTTAGTAATTTACAGCTTGAACATGGCGCAACACAAACGTAAGCGCTACCTAATAGAGTACCGACTAACCGGAAGGAGAACCGGAGAACAGAAGCAGTTGGGGATGGAAAGAACATAAATGAATCGAAGATGATATCGGATATCGGAGGGAAGCATGGATGTGACAATCATACGCAGCGACGACATATGTTCTCAGTGCAAACCAAAAGAGGAATACACTTTCTGGAGGCTTGTCTCATACGTTGTAGTGGGTGATAGTATGGGTCAATATCCGCAGCTTGGCCCGAGCCCGTTCCTGTGGGTGTCTGTGTCAGCACTGTGCGTCGGGGGTTGCGAGAGTTTGTGCAGACCTCATTACAATGCGCAGCGGAATGGCAGAAGAGTACGTGGGTCCAGGCCTGTCAACCATAGGACTCATGGAAATCGGGCTGCGACAGTATACGCTAACTGGCGGTGGGGAGGTCGGGGCTGGCGCAGGAACCGGGTTGGATGGGGGGTCGGCAGTAGTGCGTTTGCCTTTGTTAGTTGATTGTGCTTCATTCCGAAACCTGGGAGAATGGTCAACCATAAGAATGAGGTATAGACAAGGCATCAACAAACTGAATTTGCATAGTTTTGGCAGACATGTCCTGGTCCTTTACTAGCTTTACTGGTTGAGCACGGGATTCTGTGAAATGAACCGGGTAAAAGCATAAGTATAATTAAAAATGCTTCTAATTGGAAGGAATACCCCTGCTCTTCTTTGACATTCGCTCTGCAAACTCCGGCTGAAGATCGTAGTCCAGGGGAGATACAGCGGGCTGTGTGATAGGCGGAAGTTGCATCATTGTAGGGAGAGACATCGCCAGCGGATATAGCCGGGATCCAGCGCCACTTCGTTGGTCATATTCAAGAGTGAGAGAAGAAACCCGTTCTCGTGGCAGATGTCTCATGGTCATAGTCTCTTTGTGGCGTGTCCCTGTAGCCTCCTCTAGAGCAGCGTCAGGGTCGACATCAGGGTGCCACTTCTGGAGGTGCTCCCTGAAGCGGTAAGGGCGGCCCCATTCGAAATCACGGCAATATATGCATAAGCGGGCTTCGTGCATTTCTCGCTGATGTCGCCTAACGCCTTGCGGCTGTGAATATCTTTTACCGCAAATACTGCATGAGTATGTGCCTTTGAGACCTCCACGGATGCCATTTGGTCGTCGACACGACTGTGATGACGCTACAGTAGAACCATTTCCCGCTTTTTCGAATTGACTGGGCTCTCGTGTTCTTTGTGCCTGGCATCTCACAACAGTTGACATGGAAGGGACTCCCGGGAGGGTTGATAATGCGGCGAAGTTAGACCTCGTGTCAGCAAATGTGTATTGATGGCCCAGGTTCGAAGGGACATCCGCTGACATCCCCTCCCAGCGCCAGTCACAGGTTGTGTCCGCATAAGGAAGGTCGAGGTATGTAAGACCTTTGGGTCCTCCCGTTGGCCTCTCTGGAGTGTGTGTGGCATAAGATGGCTAGTTAGGTGAGGTCAGAGTAGTCGGGAAAATAGAGGGTATCTCCGTACCAGGATTACGCAAGGGGACGATGTCTGGCACATGTAGTCTGAAGGAGGGACGATGGGAAGGTCGGTATCACGGACACCAGTAGTGGTGTTCTTATAGTACGGAGTCCTAGCACATTCTTCAATGCCCCAAATGAGAGAACTCGAAGACTGTACCAATGAATGAGGACGGGTAGTGATGATTTGAGAACTGCGGGTGTCCGGGGGAAAGCCAAGTAGCCAAGAGTTCACCCATCCATTGTCTGCGAGGGATGGTCGTTGCCGAAAAACGTTTCCAGCAACAGAGGTTGGAGAAGTCACAGCTTCAGCCGCTGAGAAGCTAGGCGTGCTCTCCATCGAGAATCCGAGATACTCGCACCCGTGTTTCCGCCGACCGTGTCAGAAGAATAAGTGGCTTCGAGGGGATATTGATAGTCACAGGATTAGTGGTGGATCCAGAGCGGATGCGGGGATGATTAGCTATGTGTTTTATAGTCATGTGTAAGGGCTCGATGGGGTTTACGGAGACCTCGATGGAAGTTCCAGTAGATGAGTTATCCGCCGGACCACGTGAATCGCTTTGTGGAAAGTACCGTGACTCGGTAACGTACTCAGTAACTACCGCTAACTACCGTCCATACTAATCGCACGCCACTTGGCACCACCATCCTATCAGGGAAAGCCGCCGAAGTTCCAATAGATATAAAAATTCTCAGATCTTTTGTGTGGTGCAGCGCCGACATCAACTTACCCCTCTTGATAGGTACAGTTTTAGCACGGCCTTCTGGAGAAGCTGTCAGGTACACCGCAGTCTTACAGCTGCTAATGCCGTATCTGAGTACACCATTCCATAGTCGTGACTTGCTACGCATCTCCCAATTTTACCACTTGGCAGACACCTCTATTTGCTTTTCAAGCAACCCAAAAGCCGTGCCCATCGGTATGTCAGGTGTTAATACGTTGACAAACGCGGACTATCCCGTCCTTTTCTCCACATGATAAGACCACGCGAGCACTATTTTACACAAAACAAGTTGATTCCGGGTTAGAGGGAGTAACCATTACATCACCTAACCCCTGGAGGTATAACGCGCAGTAAATATCCGTCTATAATGCATCCTGAAGTGAGATTGTAACGCTACCTTCAGACTCGCAGGTTTACACTTGAAGGTATGGTGTTGGATTTATAGCAGCGTCAGCACTGGAAGCTAATCTAAAGCCGATATAAGGCAGGAAGAAGGGTAGAGAAGGAAGGAATGGGAAGAGAAATACAGATAGGTGTAGGGCAGTCGCAGTCAGATTGCCAGATGGGTTTCCAAAAGTAGTTTTGACCTAAAAGAGACAAAGACTCGTCCCTATTTCCCAGAAACTTGAATCGGCATAGTAGCGCATGGAATGATAGCATATATGAAAAAGCTACATTCCTCCCTTCGATAACAGATGCCTTATACGGTGCCACGGGCTATCAGGGCCCTGTCACGATGGTGTGCGTTAACCTATCGAAAGGGCCACGTTGCTGATCCGGGGAAGAGGTGCAACATAATTCCGAAAGTAGCGGAGATGCTACTGGGACAACTCCATTGGCTATTTGGCGCTTAATGCAAGTGACGCAATCTCATAAGTATTACATCACTGTGGGCAGTGGCAGAGGAAGGTGCTTTCCATCAATAATTCCATAGAACACACCCGAGTATCACGTTGGCAGTTGAGAAGAACGTGCGCGACTCGCAGATCAGGCCATCAATTGTACAAGTGTGAAGACAAGGTGGGAGCAGTCTCAAAGCTCAATCTCAGCGAAGTAACGGCTTCAGCTTGGAGTGGTGGCCCGAATTGAACACCGTGAGATGAATGGTTTCATTGGTCCCGATCCAAGCAACCCTCCCAGACTCTTCCGGCAAGTATCCCTCACTGGTGATTGCTGGTCGGGTGGTGAGCATTTTCAGAATTATGTACCCGGCGGAGATAGTTTTGCAATGCACCGAGTGTCGTAAATCAAAGGGACGACCCACCCGCACCGTGGGATGCAATCAGCTGTCATATTAGGCATAAAATAAGCACATACCATGAACTCGAGAAAAGAAACGGATACAACATCCGCACACGGTACACATTGGCACTGGCACGGTGACTCAGCGATAAAAAAGAACCCCTGATCGTCAAAGGGGGCAAGTGCTTACAACATTTGGCCTCAGCAAAAGGTACCGGTGGAACCCGAGAATTTCTTGTGCCAACAACGACGCCCGTGCCTCAAGTTCAATTATGTCCCTTTGGCGCGGCGCATGGGCGCTGACTTGTCACGATTCAGACAGTCACATGCGCACAATCCCACTACAGTACCGAAAGGGCTGCAGTGGGTACGAGGACGGCGTTTCAGGGCCAGAATGTGACCAATGATGACATATCCCGATGGTTATGACGTCACCACTACCAGCAGCGACGCAACGCGCAACGGAACTGGTCAATAGTTGTCAGGCTAAGGCGTCCGTGTGCCCGCGGTTGCTGGTAAATATGAGCATAAGTTTTCTACCCACAGTCTCAATACGCTTGGCCCATAAACGTCTTACCGAGGAAATTCCACGCGGAACCTTGGCGATCCCGGGCAGGAGAAGTCTGATTTTTCCCAGCGCAACTTGAATGTCGTTGCTTGGAAAGTGCGTGCATTGGCCAGTGCCATGTAGCTGCATCTCCAACACTTTTGTTATTTGACCTGGTGCATGATCCGGACTCGGGCTCAGGGTGTCGTAAGGCAAGGCTCACTGGTAGGAACCCAGCAGGTGGAGAAAGCAACAGCCTGTCGAAGTCAACAACTGGTCTTGCTCATCTAGATGATTATAATGTCTCCTACCATTCCCCGACGGCGTTGTGATTAAAGCTTAGCGATCACGACGTCGACGTGCGTGCAGGTGGTGGCCATGACGATGAGCGTAGCATTCTCACGCAGCCTCGAAATATTTGCTCCACCGGTGCTCTACAGATCCATTGCAAAGACAGGATCTTGCGATGACTCGATGGATGAAGAAGTCGTGTCAGGAGTTCCCACGTGTCAGTCACGTGCTACAGTAGTCACGACACGAGTCACGTGTACGGCACGTGAAGCGCAATATTGATGTTTTGATCGCCTCACGTACTAACTGCTAAGGTTTATTGGCGCTTTTGTCTCGAATTCTGCATTGCTCTCGAACTCGAACGTCACGAAGCACGAACGCACTGTGGTGACTCTATATCCAAAACTACCATGGATAAAGTCCATGCACGCCCGGCCAGCGCATCCTGTGATTAGTACTTGCGCTGAGAGTTAACTTCCTAATTTGTGAACATCCACCCTTATCGATCAAGTCGTGAAAGTGATGGTGGTGGACTGTAAAATATGGGACCCTGCCAAGGGCGACGTTTGCAAATACAGAAGAGTCATAATTAATACATTCTCACGAGAATGATATGGGAAATCGGCAGCGCCTGTAGAGAATACCCTAGGCCCACGTACCGTGATCACTGGCATAACTTACAACATGTCTTGATATTAATTGGCACTGCCCCTGAGGAAATGTGAGTAGATAGTGACACGCCTTATCTCAAGAATCTGTGTACAGCAGCAGGGAAGACGCCTTAGGAAGGTGTTGTGTAGCTCGTTACTAACGGGGATGCAAGCCCGGCAAGCCGCAGTCTATTTAGCGATCATCAAACTGAACTTCGAACGCCACCTTCCGGAGACAGTAATCCTTTGGGGAAGGAGATGGTTCGAGGACTCCGCGAATATCCAAATCTTGAGAAAGAAGGAGCCGGTTGAGCAGATTCGATCAATTCTGTCACGGTGTTATAACCTGACTAAACTTTGTCGCACGAGGACATGGCTTGCAACGCCCATCGGCCGCCGCTGGTCTACTTCGAGTACGCCCTCAGCCAGAGTTTAGCCAGAGGCCCATACACAATCTCCATGACATGGGGAAACCCCGGTTTACTCGCCGTCCCCTGCAAGTCCGTCTGTAACAGCGCGCCTGTGACCCAAAGAGGGATGGACCGAACGTCACCGAGATACAGGAGCTTAGACCATTTCCTAGGATCAGCTCAGCGAGATCCTTCGAAACCTCCCTACTCCAGGTCGGGTATCACCATCATAATGTAGGTCATGTTGAAAGGGTTACAAACCACACATCCTCGACGCTTTTTTCTGCGGTCATAACTCCATGTCAACACAAGTGTCGACAAGGATCGCGACAGGCTGCCTGGCAGCTTCCTAGTTTGTCCCTAAGCGCGGCAGGCCTCAAAATTCATCCGAGTGTCGTCTTCCCGTCCTACTGCCAGGGCTATTCTCGGACAAGTTCGGGGAAACAGGTTATCGAGGCGTACCATGTGCGGGCGGAGATTTGAGGCCTATTTAGTGCGTCATATATCTAACACGGTTGTATGGCATTAGGTTCTTGTAGCCACAGCCCGAGTCCCCGTGGTACCTGCTCATTTCCAAGCTAAGTTTAGTCTGATTTGATCCCAGTATCGTAACGAGTCCTATCATAGGAGCCATGATTACATGAATTCCCAACACAGAATTACTAAAGGGAGAATCAATTTCGTGATTCACCGTAGACTGAAGTGAAACATCCTCTGTGATGGCTATAGAGACATGTATACCAAATAGTGCAATCATAACAGAGTTTATTTAGTGTAAGATGATACACTGCCCCAAGGTGACTCTAGGAATCGTAGAAGAGCGACTGTGGACCTAATGGAATGACAGTACACACTGACCGAATCGTGAGACTTCGAGCGAATACGATACTGTGTCACAGGAATGGCGGTAAGGAAACATCGGAACAGAGACAGCATAACTGAAAGGCAAGGTGGGCATGGCACTGACACGTAGTAACATAGTTGATCCTCGACACACACAAGAAGGGGAATTCGCTCACGGAACGCAATTAACCCGTATTGTTGTTTATGACGGCTTAGTCCCAGCGATGATTCGCAAAGCCTGTCACCGTACGACGCATCCTCACAGCCTCGTCGAGTGCCACGTCGATGTCGATTCCAGAATGTTCTTTTTCGAGGTGCTTTTTAAGCAGATATGGCCTAGCCCACTCGAAATTATGGCAAATCAAACAAAAGCTAGCGTCGTGAGTCTCTCGCTGATGTCGTCGCGTGCCCTGAGGCTGCGAGTAACTCTTACCGCATTCCTCGCACGAATATCGACCCATTGGGTCTCTGCTTATGCCAGCGGGTCGTCGAGACAACTGCGATGACATTATGACCGATCGCCTTCCATCCCTTTGGGATCCCTGCTGGCTGTCCTTGGGTGATTGTTCTTGAAATTGTCCAACAGCTGGTGGTCCAGGGATCATCGGGAGGATGGGTTGTACCGGAAAGTCGGTCGTCTCGTCCGTGTGCGTGTGTCGAGGGCCCTGGATAGGAGGAGCATCCGTTGGTAGTCCTTCCTGGTGCCAGCCACATGCCATGTTCGCACGGGCGAGGTAGATGGGCGCGCATGGGACAGGAGAAAACTAATTATGTTATTCAATCCATTTGGGCTGATCGAACGAGTTCTCATACCTCGGGGTGCGCTGTTGTCCGGAGCATGGAACCCAAAGGACAGATTGCTGTAAGGTTGTCTTCATGGGGAATATTGACGAGCTCTTCAGCTTGTGGTGCCGGCGTACCACCCCGTTCGTCGGTGGGGTGATCGAGGGTGGTCTGGACAGGTGGATGAAGACCAGCGGGATATGTGGGATGTGCCTGAATATCCGCGTTAGTCAGTCTGTCGATAAAAAGGTTACCCAACAACTCACAAAAAGACCCACCTCATTATTGACCTGAGGACTATGTGGGTTTAGAGGGGTGTCAAGTGGCCAATGGTTGATTTGCCAATCTTCTTCGAGAAACAGGCCTTGAGAATGAAATGGTCCTGTGTTTGAGGATGTGTCGACGACCGAGTGATCGGGTGAGATATCTGTCGGGAGACTGAGATATGAGCCATCGTTTGCCATATCGTCCACTGGCATTGCAGGTGAGATGAATAAGGATGCAAAGGTTATGACCGACGTAAGCTCAAGAGCGGATTCCAGGCTGATGGAAGAATGGTGAGATGATGAACTGTATGGTTTTTCACCTTAAATATACTTCCAAGGGGATTAGGCACCTAAATAGGCTCTGAAACAAATCCAGTAGCCAAGAGTGGGAATTGGAAAGAGTACGGACACGAGGTTGGTGGTACTGATGCCACATGGGCGACCTCACTGCCCAAACCTACCCGTTACATACGTCATTGACCACAACGCTGTCGAAAGCGTTGTGGCACCAAGCCCGCAGAGCCCGGAGCTTGACCATGGATCGATCGGTGAGACGTAGATAGTCCTGGGGTTGGTAACAATGAGGAGCATAAGGTTCTCCCCCTGACACGTTCACCTGAACAGTCTGAACCTCAAGGCCTCAGGCCTCGTGCCTAGGAATAGTTTGGGAATTGCCAAGTTGGGTGTCCACATCGTGCTGTTAATCTTGTAGCAAGAGTGATATCGAGGGAGGAATTGGAACACTCGAAGCTTAATATGTGGCTGGCGCGTGTGACAGTGCAGGATCGGAATGACAATCAACCGAAAAGCCGCATGTCACGTGCCAGGGGCTCCTCTCCTGCCAACCAAAGTTCAGCGTTCTCAAACTCTGAGTGGACAGAAAGAGAGAACGAACGCGAACTTCTCTCCAACCCTAACTGATCAAGAAACGCCCCCCCTGTCCCATTCCCTCGTGCCAATTGAAAGGACTTTTCTCGAATGCCACGTTCTGTTTTGCATACACGCGGCGGGCACGATGTTCGGCTGGTGGAAAATTCAAGATTTTAATGAACTCAAAAATACCATTAAAATTTACGTCGGATATCATATGTGCGTTGCATGATATGGATGATTAGCCCTTGGTGCTGATTTCGCAGCCCGTGTGATCCTCCACGCATACAACAGCATACAACGACGTGACGGCGCAACTTAGACTTCGAGGAGTCCGGACATTGGTACACAGACTGAGGGATTTCTGCCAGCGCGTCAGACTCATGTCTCTAAACCTAATACAGAGTCGCCAACCCGGCGCAGTACACGTATTTGGGATACGGTGCAATTGTGGCTCCTGGCACAATGATGTTCTTCTTCGAAGTTCGAACAACCAGAGTCGGCTGTGGTACCCAACGGTAAATATCTGATATTCTATGGAGAAGTAATGAGGCCAGTATTTCAGACGCAACAAACTAATCTTAAGTTGCATCAACCTCCCTTATCATCGCATGTACCGTGCTGCGCGTGCAGGCCGCAACTAACGCATGCACCGTGACACATGTATGGCGCAAAGTGTGACTCGCTGGTGAAGGGACCAGACCCAAGCAACGACCAGATAACAACGAGCCAATGCCCAGCCAGCAACATCAGGACGACCCCAAAACGTTATTGCAACACCCACACACCCACGCTTGCAAAGCCCCTGCCAGTGGGCCCGGACTTGCTGCGGAGCGTGTCAGCTGCGTGTGAAACGCACTAGAAAGGCGAATATTTCCTAGTAGAGAGAAGTCGGGATGTTGTCGCGTCCTTCTCGTAGCCTATTCTGATATCCCATCATAATCGGTGAAAAGGCCACCTTGAATCCGCGGAAGGATTGTGGCGGCCATGCAGTATGGCTTCTATCTCTGCCAGAATGTACGACCTATGGCATGGATGTTTCGTGGTGGCCTGGGCCGCAAGCGGTGATGTCCTTTGGGCCCGGCGTTGTGCTGATAAGGAAGCCCGAGACAAGCCAGTGATTCGCATGACCCACTCAATGAAGTTAATTACGTCGTGATACTAGTCGAACGCCGCACTGCAGGACCCGCCCGCCTAAAGGATTCAATATTCAAGTCTTGTATTAGGTCTGGCCTCTCACCGCCGACCGGATAGGGTTCAGGGTTCTTGTCCTCGTGGAATGTGTGTGTTGAAGTAAATAAGACTTTTCTCTGGTACAGTACAATGTAACCAACGAGGAATATGCTCAACAACGAACTGTACCGCCTTCCACCCTACATGTTATTGTGCGAACCAGCAATTGGCGCCTCAGGACTAGCCGAAGCCCCAAGCCCACAGCGGGATACACCACACACAGACATTATGGAGGAAGGCGGATCAAGGGAGGCAGGCGCATCCTTTGCGGTGTTCCGCGCAAAGATATCAAGATCCTCGAGGAGTATGACATGATTTCCTGATGCAAACAAAAAAGGAAAGAAAACTGGAAAATCACGCAACAATCGCGAGGTTGGCTATATGCCATATTATTTCAATTTTTATGCGTCCACGGATGAGCAAGGTGATGGGAAAGGTGAGAGTACATGGAGGAGGGTGAGAAGGTGGCTTTTTTCACACCTCGAAGTTGCTGTTCTGCCATCTGTCCACTTTGAGGCGGTCGCCCAACTCGGCAGTGCGCCATCAACACGCTGCTGCAGCTCTGCCATGGGGCGCTGAGTGAGATCGAGCCAAGTACGAAGCTTCAGAGCGCTTTATCTACGACGGGCGGCTGTGTCTGATTCTGGAAGGGGTAGAGATAAGCCAGGGTACAGCGAGAGCGGGGGCATGTCTTGAAGCATGTGGGAAGGTGACTACCCGATGAGCTTCGCGAGCTTGGCGTAGAAAAGAACGGAGATGTTAAGGAGAGGGGAGAGGGGAGAGACTTAGTGTAGTCGAGTAGGAGGGGGGTGTTCCTTTTTCCCGTCGGTCTGCCGTGGGGCCTGGCAACTGGAAATAGAGAGAGAACACTAGCTGCCACAACTGGGGGGCCGAGATCTGAGACCCCGACAGTTGAAGTGACGGTGTTTGGAACGGCCAAAAACCGAGCATGAACTCACTTGATTGCCATAAGATGCCAACCAACAGAGGGTATGCTTGCCTCGGAAAATCTAGGTACTTTCAAGGGCCACGCACTTTGTCCCACCTGGGCGCTTTGTTTTTGATCGGCCGAATAAGTTACAGTAGAGAATATTGGACTATCTGTTATCTGGCGTTCCGTAATGGATAACACCTGATTCAACCAAAATCCAAAACACCAATAAACTTCAGTTTGATACCAACACATGGAAGAATTCAAGTTGTGTTAGAACGCACCGCATGCAACGGCACTGCAACCCGTAATTGATGCGTAATTACCCCATAGGATGTAGGCGTATCCGTTCCAACTACATGCTAAATTTTTCACCGTGATGTCCCACCGAAGAACCTCATGATGTCGGAGGGAAATTCGAATGGCAGTACTCCCAGCGCTGCAGCACAGCACCGAGGCGACTGAATGTTACTTGGCAATGTTGGCATGTGCACTGACATTTCGACACATGTTAATCACGTGCTATTTTGCGCTCGTTTTCGTGAACACTGGCGCCGATGCAGGACAAGGCTGTCGATGAAATTGTGTTGTTAACAGGCGGAACGATATCCTGGCTAGAGTTGGACACCACAATCTTTGATTACGCAATATGGCATGTGGTCTGCAACACACTCACATATTCTTATAAAACCCGTAGGAAATGATGATTACCACGCTGAGACCAAGCCACGGTTGAGATCGACGCCAACGACTCCGTGCCATAATATTCTCCTGTACGGGCCGCCAGGGCCGGAAGCTTACCAGCATTAATTAAATCATTTTTAAATGTAAGTGACGATGGAGTTGCAAATCACATGTTTACCCTAAGAGATAAAATAACTTAGTGGTACATCGCCATACTACTGTAGCTCTTAAACAAAAGTACGGTATTTGTGATATTGAAGATGGCGTTTCTGAAATATTTCCAGATCAATTTTGAGGTTTCTTCAGTTATGTCTACGAAACAAAACTAGAAGTAGGTCCTCGTATTTACTCGCTGCGTTTCAACAAGGTCCTAACAGTCAATTATGTGTTGAATAGCATAGTAACATCTGATATTCCATAGAGAAAGAAATGACACAGGTACAAACCAAGATTTGGGGATCTGCTGCCATCAGGAACGACTTTTCAACTGTTTCCCACATTTCACACTGTCGAGAGTGACCTCATCCGCATGCCCCCCCCCCGGTGTTTGTCGCATATACAAGTGCACATGCATGCCACCGACGCATGGATTCGAGAACCGAGAAGCCAGAGCAATGGCTGAAACATGCGGTGTATTCGAATCGAAGGATCAATCGGGGGGGCTCCGGACCAGGCCGTAACGGCTGCGCAAATACATTCCACAACGAATTAATACACGTTTATAGAGGCGAATCTCGGAACGTCAACGGGCCCAACCTGTTCATGATATTTCTCACGAATCGCAAAGGGGATGCGTGGACCTCGTGGTTGGATCCGAATCAAGTAATTAGCTGCCCAAATTGGAAAGGAATCTACCGAGCTTGCACGACAGGATGGATCCTACCGAAGTCTTCCACCAATTCGGGGATCATTATGTCGTTATCACCACCCTTCTTCAGATGCGCTTTGACAGTCGGCGTGACACAGTCACACAGAAGCTCGAGGCACGGACCTGGGCGCGCTCAAAGGTGCCAATCGCTTCGTAAGAGGGATGTCGCATGACCAGCTGGTCGGGCTGTGATGTTACAGGGCTCCCAGTGCCAAGTTGCCAATCAAATGGATCTTGGGTCGTCCGCTTGGTGCGACCGTTGCGACCACTCCAGCTGAGTCCAACACCACAATGAAAAGACAACTCCGCCATACGGTCGTGTTCTTTATCTGGAAATGTGTGATCGAGTCGACGGATCCCTCGTACGTACAGTTCGGGATGTCCAACAACGAGGAATGTATTCAATCAGGAGCTGTACATTCCTGCCCTCCCAGCTCGTAGACTTCCGTGCCATCCCTCTATGCTCACCTCCGTTTCTGCCACCATTCCTGCTATGGTTATGCAAAAATGATTGCCCAACCGTGGACTTCTCAAATCTCAAGACGGATAAAAACCATACATTCCTGGTGGTGTACCCCACGAACCAACATTACGGCGGAAGGATTGAGGAAGTCAACTTCGTCCTTGGTGCTTTCCGCGTCAACACGTCAAGGCCCTGAAAGGGCACCGAGATAATATTCCTGCGTGCGAACGAAAAAAAGGAAATCAAACAACCTGGTAACTTGCACTGCGAACCGCACGGTTGACTGATTCGCATCTTGATCCATCCGTCCGAGTGCACACAGAGAGAGGAGATAGAAATAAATCAGAAAAAATAAAAGAGGCGGGGAAGTGTGAGAAGGGGTTTCTTGCGCACCTCGGACCTGCTACCCGTCTTGAGTGTGAGCCCGCTCAGAGCTGGGCCCAATTTTACTGGGGGGGGCAGTCCAACGTGAACATGCCACTGTCTATGGATCCAGAGAACGTGGTCGAGTCAATGGCCACACTTCAGAGCGCCTCGTCCACGACGGAAGCTTGAATCTATATCTGGACGAGGGAGGAGACACCCGGCAAGAACCCGAGCATGCGCGGCGGGAACGGAGAGGAACTCAGAAAATTGGATAGATTAGTGTAGAATGAATGGAGGAAGGAGGGGAGAGGAATGAGAGTGTAGGTAGAATCGGATTGGAAGAGCTGGCATGTTTTTTTGCCGTCAGTGGGCCGTGCTGACGGCTGGTGAGGAAGGACGAAAAAGGAAAAGAAATTACATACTAACTACTGTAAACGAATAGTTGAGACAGCAAATGCTGAGTCGTTATATCCCGGGAAACGATGGAAGGACGAGGCCAAAGGCGAGTACGGTGTTAGCTGACCGTCGCAAAATGGTGACCAACGAGTTTGAACCAACTTGAAGGCCTCGCTTGCTCGGGGAAATGCCAGCACGTGCAAGATTTGGGGATGATATTTTAATCAGATTTGGCAGACAGCTGGCAGACAAGTGATTAAATAGGTATGAAATTGTCTGTTATCTGCCGTTCCTGTTCCCGAGACCCAAAGAGTGACGGAGCGGAGCCAAACACAGACTAAGTGTGTGCACGTGACGTATCTGACATGTGACCTCGCTTGTCTCGACTCTCGAGATCGTTGTATAGTTGACCGAATACAGTATATCACGTTTCACGTCACGGTTGACACCAGGCAAATTGCAAACCCTTGAAATGATTGTAGTCCACAGGCTACCCATCATGTATACAGAGAAAGTGATTTACTATACTAGTAAGCGTCTTGCCCACATTTTTCCCTCTGTACGTCACGGTCGTGGCATTGATGACATGCTGTATTACCAGCGCCAGGCTAGCCCCTACATCATTCTCCAAGTCATTCTCCATTCTCTCTTATTGTACGTCAAGCCACTGCTTATGACCTCAAGGGACCTCCCCCCCTCTCCGTTCTCATAATGCCTTCATTTAAATTCCACCTGTACATTGAAGCAGATCGAATCAACATTCAATTACTTCAATCCACGAGTCTCAATCCATGGAAGCATCTACTTTTGTCTGTCTTCTCGTGAATAACGACAACGATGGTGAAGTGTAGTGGTTGGCTTTCTGTGGTCCATCAGTGGTCCATCCCATCTCACTCAAACCTTATGCGATGGTGTACGCCACCTGACGTGTTGGGTCACAGAGTGAGCTCCCCCGAGCCGAAGCTGAGGGCGTAAATTTGGGCACTGGGCAGACCCAAAAGGGTGTAATTGGAACTATCACCGAGATCTCGACGCGCCAGCATTTTTCTCTCACGTTGCGTCCCTTTTTGTCTCGAGTCTATGTTGGCTTTATTCCCATCATTTCTCAAATGTCTGTAGCACTTCTTCGCCGGCAACCCTTGTCTGAGGTGCCTCGTGTCGGACCACACCACTTTCTCGTTCCTGTGCTCCCGTCCTTTTCATGCGACCGCCCGCATACAGCTCTGGTGTTCTCATATCCTCACCCCTCGTCTGCGTGGTTCTGTACTGTCACACCACCCAAGCTATTCGCCCTCCGTACTTTACGTAGTTGTGCCCTATCCTGTCTCTCTGTATTCCGATATATGCGCCATAACTCCTCGATCCGATGCTTTTGGACGGCCTTACGCAGAACACACACCCACACAAATGAATAAAGACTCCCTTCCACGGATGATGCCCCGCGTCTCGCGCACGCCCCTTGTCGCCATGATGCAGAGCGAAAACGTGAATCCAGTCACCGCTCCACCATTTGCGCGGGGCATCGGCGCCGGCGGGGTCTTCGAGAAGCATTTAACGCCACTGGCGGAGGATAAGATGACGCCGGACGAGATTGTGTAGGGGTGTGGGGCTTAGCTCTAGTTAGCAGGTGGCTATATTGTCTTATTATCAAATTCTCATTGTGCTTACTTTTCATTGTGTTAAATTAACCGCTGAGGTTTTTCCTGATGATGGGTGAAAACTTCCGAAGACTACAATAGGACAGATTGATTCGAGGACTCTATAAATACCCAGAGAATTTGAAGAGAAGTCAATGTAAGAAATGCCAAGTTGATCTGAGAACCAGAACAGAGCCAGAACTTGCAACATGCCTACACATGCGCTGAATGTCAATGGTATACCTCCGTGACCCTATGTCCCACTTGTGGCACATAGGGGGAAACCTGATGTTGTCATCGCAGCCTATTTCCCATTAATTGGCAAAGCTTTCCAACTCCTGGTGACCGGTATTATTTTTTACGAGGCGTGACAAGTGTGCAATGAAAGTTGACATTATTTAATGGCGCGCTGCACCATGGCAAAGTCGAGTAAGGATACCATAAAGAAACGTAGGAGGGCGATCGTTTATAATTGCAGTACCGATACTACTAGTGATGCGGAATCTCGATGAATAGGATACGATATGACACGATTGCAAGTGGTTGCGTCATTAAACATAAGAGGGCGACCCAGTGGATAGAATCATGGAAGATGTTAGGAGTATGTGTAAAAGAATGTCCGAAAACGAGGTGGTGAATCGAGGGCCTAGCCGAAGGTAAGCCAGTCCCTGGGCGCTGTAGTCAGTGATTGTCATGATATCTACAACTAAGTTTGGGCAGGTACCTGCAGAATTCCATGTCCGCACAGTGTCCCCCACTCAGGGGGGACTCAGCAAGGCTGTTCATCCAGATCTCATTCCCAGAGAGCGGGGCGCGATAGAGATATGTGGGTAAAAATGGATCAACCATGGGAGTCGCATGGATCGGGGCGCCACTAGATCTACTGGTAGGCGCTGTGGGCATTAGGACGGGCGCATGTACCGGGTTGGAGGGGGGTTGGCAGCAATGTGTCCGCTTTGGCAGTTATGATACCTAAGAGAATAGTCGACGTCATAAATCATCGATGTTGTAGAGACAAAGGCAGTGCCAACCATATTTGCTTGGGATCAAAATCGTTCAGGCCCTTCATCTGAGAACCCTTTTCGGTTGAATTAAGCGCCTCCAATTTCCCGGTATCTCCACGCTTGCTCTTCGTAATTGTTGGCTCCGCCAATTCGGGCTGCTGATCGTTATCCACATCCCGGAAATCATGCGGGGAGACGGGTGGAAAGTTCGTCACTGGGGATAGCGAAAGTGTCAGAGGACGCAGTTGGGATTGGGCATTGTCCCGTCGGCTGTGTTCAAGGGGGGGAGGCGAAACCCATTCTCGCGGCAGATGTGTTGTGCTGATTGTCGTCCTGCGACTGTTCCTATTAACCTCCTCTAGTTCGACATCGGGGTCGGCATCAGGATGCCGCCTCTCTAGGTGTTCCCTTAGTAGGTAGGGGCGACCCCACCCGAAAGCACGGCAATGCCTACACAAGTTGGTTTTGTGAACCTCTCGTTGATGTCGAGTAACGCCCTGCCGCTGCGCGTATCCTTTGCCGCAAATACTGCACAGGTACCGGCGTCTGGGGACCCCATGTATGGTAGCTGGTCGTCGCCCCGACCGCCATGACGTTGCTGTTGGTCCGTTTCCGGTTTTATGGAATTTCTGTGGCTGGTCATGCGGTGCTCCTTGTTGAAATTGCACACAGGTGGGCTCGTGGGTAATCCCTGGGAGGGGTGATGGTACCAAATTGTCAGGTGTCTTGTCAACACAAATGTATTTATGGCATTGGACTGGAGGGTCATTCGTCGACAGCCCTTCGTGGTGAGAGTTATGAGTCGATTCCTCGTTTAATATAACAGCGGCAGGCGCGAAACCTTCAAAGTCACGCAGGCACGACTTTGTTGGGGGGTATGCGGTATTCACCAGCTGATTCCATCAGGTCAGAGTGCCCGGGGTAGATTGAAGCGGCTATCATACCGGAGTGAAGAATGGGAACGTTGTTTGCCAGTGGCCCATGGTACTCGGAGGGCACGTGTCAGAAATACCCACATCATGGACACCAATAAAGAGGGCATCAGGGCGCAGAGTCCCGAGCCCGCAAATGGAAGTAGGTTGCATCGATGGATAGAGATTGCCAGAATAGTATGCACGAATACCTGCCTGACTACCATAACTGAGGAATGAACAGGCCATCAACTAACACACTCACCTCCATGTCGACTTGAGGA
>Ga0307510_10002569_pt1 | contig 20689 bp, 18 predicted proteins | sample 12_EM_MG_FD_207224 | JGI IMG/M metagenome (GOLD analysis project Ga0307510, IMG submission 207224) | Populus trichocarpa ectomycorrhiza microbial communities from riparian zone in the Pacific Northwest, United States - 12_EM | ecosystem: Host-associated > Plants > Roots > Unclassified | place... | reverse complement strand
TGGGGTAAGCATCACCGAGTGATATCAATATGATACTACTGCTACACTTCCCCTCCATCGCTGCATATCGTGAATAGAAACAGCCCAAAACAAAAAGAAAAGGGGAAAACAAGAAATTTGGAAAGTGAGAAGGCCTGAGAGACTAGACTCGAGAATTGCGCACATGATATTTCACAGACAATTTCCACAAGCCTCGTTGAAACCGCATCTGATATGGAATCCCGGTCCGGTAGAACAAATTTCCGTGATAAGTAGCATCTTTGGGGGGCGGGAATATAACCAACAAGCTTCCCGGATTGCTTCGGGACAGGCGGCATATTTATTTCGCTTTTTTAAGTGTGGAAGGTGCGACAAGTAAGTTCCTGCTTTAGTAGAATTGCCGGTAAAGTGTGAATTACTGTAGCCAACAAGGGTGAAAGCAATACCTAACTTTTGTTTGATACCCAGTATGCATGAGTGGTCTTATGTAATTGCTCTGTTATTTCGTACGTGTTGGACGTCTAGAAACTGTACCCATGTTCCTTGATTTCATTTAGTTTTGATGTTTGGGTCAAGTTGGGTTGAGAGAGAGAGTGTGTGTGTGTGTGACAATCTTTTGTCTTAAAAGTATTATTAGAGAATAGGGGTGGCCTAAGAAGACTGACTGACTGAAGCAGAAACCGGGTCGTTCGGAAGGAGTAGTGGCCAATCTCTAGTGCTGGGTACTCTTTTGTCTCCCCGGAATTGGTCCTAAGGCGGGATGCTGGATAGTTGACTCAACGATATTATACCCTCTTTTAAGGGTAATGGTGATTGTAGAAGACTGAGATGTCCTGGATATAGAAGAGGGTGGGTGTTTTCTGACGGCTGGTATATAGGTTTGGAGTGGCATCAGCTTCTTGGAAACGGGAAATCAAAAGTGCCTTGCTAATTTCCGGATACTGAAGATGGGGAGTTGGTCAGAGGTCGTGTAGGGCTTTATTTAGCTTCAAACACTTCTTATTAATACAGATCAAGTGGTAACTGGAAAAGGTGCCACTTGGTACCTTTCAATAATTGCATATGAAGCTGGTTAATCTTCAATCCCCTTTGAGCGATCAAGCTTGACATGGCATGATATAGTGTGGGGTCCGGTAAGAAGTAATTGAACAGTTATTTGAGGTTAACCAGCCAAATATATCCCTGTCCGTTCAAGTTAACTATTCCCTGCCCTAGTATAGTCAGCTATGACAGTTAACAGGTACCCAAGCTTTGTTGAAGTCGGTCCTAGGCACTTGTTCAAAAACCTTAAATAACAAGGCATGTCTTATATCATACTATTGGGGCTAAGGTATATTTTTCGTGGGTTTGAGAACGATTCATGGCCAATCGGCCCGGGGGAAGTCTTGGCTGATCTTATACTGTGTTAAGAAAACGCTAATCCTTCTCAGGAGCCCTGTCTCAGAATCAGGAGATTACAAGGCTGACGGAGGGAGTGGATTCCACGGATTTTTACGGTACTATACCCGTTCACCGATAGTAGAGCGCTACCCACCCAGCAGCAAGCACTTCATGGCGCCGCCACTTAGATTATTAGAGCGGGATAACGCTCCATTTGGTTGACGATTCTCAGGGGTGGCGCCAAGATGGGTTTCCATCCGAGTCCTGGAGCCTACTGTACTCGTACCCCCTCGCTCAAAAGATAGCCCGAGCAACACTCTGACGCTGGCTTAACTTTAATGGTACTATTTTCAATCTCTGCCTCTGGCATGCTCAAAGAGCCAGCGAGTACCGCATGCCCTAAGAGCAGCATTGGTATAACGCCCATCAAGAGCTAATGTGTCGGCACTTTTGCACTGGGTGATTGAGTGCATATGACCAATTATTCCATGCCATTACACTGAGCTACAAAGCTTATCCATCAGTCCGAAGCATTGGTTAACCTTTTTCGATGCCATTCCCCCCACTCTCGGTGTCAGACTCGGTGGATTAATAATCGCAGAGTTTACGCGAATACCGACACTGAATTTTCTCCCGCAATTGATAATGGGCGTCAAACCCATCCATCCAAAGGGAGCAATCGTGATTTTTGAGAGATTCTGGTCATGCCGCGTCACTCGATAGTTAACTCACATTCGTGATAATTCCTTAGCCGCCTTCTCGGTACGATTCTGTGTCTGACAAATGCGGGCTGCGTAGTGATTTGAAACGCACCTGGTACCACACGCTTCGGCAGGCTGGCGGAGCGAATGACGATGCCTCCACGTTCCCGGAGTCTCCGCTGCCGTAATAGACTGCCATCACAGATTTCCGTCCAGGCGCATATTGGTTTCTCCCAACCGGAGGCTCCGGGTTCTTGGGTGAAGGCCTCAAAGATCTCTCACTGGGGCGTGGGGGCTGTTGGGAGGCTCGATACTCTCGGGCAGCGTTACTACTCTCCGAGCACCCTGGCAAGAGAGCAAGGAGCACTTAACCGCGTCGTACACGGATGCACCGGTATGCCTCGCCTTGATGGATGCTTAAAATATGTACTGGTACTGCTGTAGGATGCTGGTGCATTGTACCAGTACTCGTGCCTGTGCCATCTGGGGTTACATCCCGGTTGCCGACGATGTAGCGAGACCACTGCCAAGAAGTCAAGTTTATAATCCGTCAGTTTGACGGTATCATCCGGCGGACTATTCTGGATATGCTATGTCTCAGTACTAACTGAGCGAGAGAAGGCTTTGCGGATTGGGAATGGTCCGGCGAAAACTCCTGTATCAGGGCGAGGACGCCGCCCGTTACTGAGCTCGGCGAGGTGGCCAGGGCGCCCCTCAGGGTGCCGTGGGGTGGTCTGCTTGTCGACGACTAGTGCGACCACAGAAGACAGAGAGAGGACCACGGGAGAGACACCCTGGGCCAACAGCCAACGGTGTGTGGGATGGCTTTGAGTTGTGTAACTTGTGTACTTGCCTCACATAATGTCGGGGGTGAGGTGATAATGGATCACAGGTTTTAGAGGTGATGCTGACCCGCAATTAGAAGGAGAGCAGTGGAGAAGGAGTGTTGCGCAAGTAGAGGAGAGGGAAGGGGGGAAAAGCAAACATGGTCAGAGTGAGGCCATTGTTTTGGAATGGGATGAGAGATGGAAAAGGATACTACAAGTACTGTATTAGTACTCGAGGAGAGCTACTGACGGATATGGAAGACTTCCCCAGCAGATGACACAGCGGACGCGCCAAGAGTGGATTATACCTACATGAGCCAACAGGATCAGGGTCATCTTGACAAGGAGGGGGGCCATCACACACAAGATGAAGGCTACGTATACAATAGGATTGTCTCTGAGGGTAAGAGACATATGGGAGGCAGTATACCATTTCCTACGAGAAGAAGGATGGAGAGCGAAATCGGAGCGGTTCGTGGAGGTGCGAGAGGAGATGAGGTGGGCGCTAGAACCGATGAGGGATTCAGAGATATGGCGAAGGTTGCAACAGAAATATCGCCCGTCAATATTTCGGGTGCGGGGTATGATATAGATAGCGATGAAATGGGCGAAGGGATGGATATTAGAACTGGCGATGAGGACCATCCAGGCCAGGAGGGTAGAGAGGGGACCCAGGGTGTCTTGAGAATGACAGAAGCGGGGCAGGGACAAGGACTAGCTCCAACGTGGAGTGAAACAAAAACTAAGGTTAGTTTCCTGTTTGTTTGGCTTCCATTTCTTAGGGTCCAAAGCCAGAAATCAGAGTTGAGGGTGTCCCCGAGCCATTACTTGGAGCACTCTTGACACTGCTTTTTTACAAGTTTAGGCAGATTCTGCCACCTTAACCCCTCAACAAGCTACTGCGATCACTAGCCTTGGGGCCTTAATCTGCCTACCCCTAGGAGGGGTGACTTTTAGTCACTCTAAGCACATCTAAGTTCTAATCTAACAGTTAAGCATAGGCAGGAAAGGATAGAAAGCGGCTTCCACTGGCGTGTATCGCCTGTCGCCGCAAGAAGATACGATGCTCCGGCGAAAACCCCGCTTGTCGTCACTGCATTCGGTCAAGGACTCCTTGTGTTTATAAACAATCCACTCGCAAGGTAGCTCCTAGAGCAGACTACATGGCCATGCTCGACCGGCGGTTGAAGCGTATGGAAGAACGGCTAATCAGGAATGTACCAAAGGATGAAGTTGGTGCTGTACTTAGCACTACAGGGAGGTCTGCTGTAAGGCCAAGTATCCCAACTAGCGCAAGATCCGGTGCTTCAGCAAGGAAAAGGACGGCCGCAACGGCATTTGGGGATGAGTTGGATGTATGGGCTAGAGGAGATAGCTCAGCTACACGGGATGGGATAGGTATGTCGGATACTTGGGATGATAGCCCTTTGGGGAGGGGAGGGCGAACAATAGATGCCGACGATGGGAGCCATGCCCTACCTCCAAAGGATATCCAAGAACATCTGGCGGAAGTCTTCTTTGATTACGTCTACGGGCAGCCATATTTCCTATTGCACAAACCTTCATTCATGAGGCGATTACGGTATTACCCCTCTTTGGAATGCTTCTGTCATGTTATGAAGAGTAGGTGGTGTGCCTTGCTAGAAGTCGGATTATTTAATGGGTTTCTACAGGAGTGGAACCGCACCGCCGGTACTAGTTCTCGCTATCTGTGCTGTATCGGCTCGGTTCTCTAGGCATCCAGCCTTACGCCATGATCCACCCTTTCTTGCTGGGGAGGTATTTGCGAGCGAGGCTCGACGACAGATATTAAAGAAATTCGATACCCCAAATATCACCAATGTTACTGTTTGCGTGTTGCTGGGTCTTCATGAATTCGGCACATGTCAGGGAGGTCGAAGCTGGGCAATGGGCGGAATGGCCACCCGCATGGCGCATGCAATACAGTTGCATAAAGAAGCAAATAATGACCCACTCGGAAAGCCACATTCAAGGCCAGCTAGCGATTATTTCCACCAAAGCGAGGGGGGGTATATGTCCTTTGTTGATAGGGAAATCCGCCGGCGGAGTATGTGGTCTTGCTTCATAATGGATAGGTTTACTTCATCGGGGACGGAAAGGCCACATTTGATCGCCGAGTCGGAAGTCGAGATTCAATTGCCGGTACACGATAGGAATTTGGAACTGGGTATACCGGCGGTAACGGAACAACTTGATGGAACTGTGAAGGATTCTGGGGAGGAAATTGGTGACGTCACGGGCGATATGGGGGTTGCGGCCTATATGGTCAGAGTCGTGGCCCTTTATGGAAGAGTCGTTAAATATCTTAACCAGGTTAGCGTGCCAAAAGCCTAGTATCCATCCTACCTCTTCTTTCCTTCTTTCCTTCTTTCCTTCTTTTTTAACTTCATCTTTGATGCTTTCTACGGAAATCCAAGCTCCCCTAGATTATGGAAATACAAAATTTATTACAAATACCGAATATTTTTATTGACTTCTCTTAGGGGGGCAAAGACCGCGACCCCTGTGACATCTGGGAGCCAAATTCCCAATTTGCGGTCCTTAATAAGGAGATAAACCAATTCGAAGAAAGCCTACCTAGTCGTCTTCGATATACTCCCGAAAATATGCAAGCCCATATCACAGAGCATCTCGCTAGCCAGTTTGTTTTCGTGCATATTGCCCTTCATCAAGTGCGACTCTTTCTCAATAAGTCTGGAGTCCCGACGCCTGCCTCCCAAGGCCAGAGCACTCCCCTGGAGTTTGGAAAGAAGGCAGGGGAAATCGCCTTGTCATCGGCCACAGAGATATCACGAATACTCTTAGATGTTGAGGAACGTGGAGTGCTTGTGGTGGCTCCTTTCACGGGGTATTGCGCATTCAATGCTAGCATGGTGCACATGGTGCGAATGTTCTCATTCTCGACTAGAAGGGGGATACAAGAGGAATCAAGAAACAATATGCAGATATGTCTGAGGTTCCTGATGCAGCTAAGACAATATTGGGGTCTCTTCCATTCTATAACAGATAATCTCAAGAGATTATACCGTAAACTCGCAGACTCCCTTGCAGAGGGTTCATCGTTCCCTGAAGAAACCACTCGAACATTGCAATATGGAGACTGGTTTCAAAAGTACCCACGAGGAGTTAGCGCCAGTGATTACAAAGAAGAAATGGCATCAAAGCCCCACACTTCGGATGAGGCCTCCGCCCGGGATGCCGTGCTAAGCCAAAAATCCAACCTTCAAACAGCAGACGAGTTCTTTGCAAGATTAGGGCCACCGAGACAGAAGCGCCCTCCCGCCGCCCCTCCCGCTCCAGTGCCTCAACCTCGCCCTCCCGGGGCTCAGACACAATCCTACGTTCGCACATCTCCCTCAATACATACACAGACAGCCTCGAGTATACATCTGGGAAGTTCACCTACTTCCTTGCATCACAGTCAATCACCCGCAACACATCACTCACCAGTGGGTGCATCCCCCGCAACCACAACCATTCCCACTCCAACGATGGATCAAGGTCGCAGTGAGACGGAGGGGAAGTTAGATCCCCAACTACTAAGCCCACCGCAGATACCCAATCCGCAAAACATGCCCCAGCAAACAAACCTTTATCGCACAGACTATCAGCGGCAAGCCCAAAGTGCCCAACACCTGCCAACAATTCCCTCCTTGATGCCAAATATACCCCCGCACCAAGTCCCGTACCCCAACTATCCCATTACCCTGCCTAGGGGCCCTGCGGCTATAGATACGGGAGGGATGGGGATGCATCACCCCCAGGCCCGTCAATCGCACTCTCCGCACCAAGAACACCACCCTCAAAGTGTGCCTTCCCATTATTCCTTTTACGATATGTACTCCTCGGGGTCAGACCCCGCATTCATGATGGCCGCAACATCGCTTAACAGCGGGATATGGCCCGAGCTCCAGGGCCAAGTTAATGGAGCGGATGTGAATGCCTTTACGGAACAGCCGAGCAGCGCGTGGTTTCTGCCGTTCAACTCGTGCCCTCCGGACTTTGAGCCAGGAATCGGGGGGGTGGAAACCATAAATATCACGGGTGTCGGCGGAGAGAGGGTTGGTGCTGGCGCAGCAACAGCAACGGCGGCAGGAGGTGGTGTCCCGGTGGCAGGTGGACATGATGGAGGAGGTGATGGTGGTCGAGAAGGTGGGAGTGGGGGTGGGGTACCGCATCTAATATCTGGAAGCGGACAGGTCCGTCAAGGAGGAGGAACTGGTTCGAGTGCTACTGCATACCATGATCACAATGTACGATGATAAAAATGAGGGAAATTAAAGCCTAAATAAACGGCTCTTGAAAATATATACAGGCATATTGAAAGCCAAAAGAGAGACTATCGTGCCGGCAATTTAGTTCTACCCACACGCCCACACACCCACAACACGCGCGCACGCACATACAAACCAGCTCCTTCACTTTACCCCACCCCACTCCCTGACCTTTACCTTTCCCTTACCTACCCTCCCGCCGCGTCCCTGTGCCACCCTTCTCATCTCATCTCATCCCATCCCAATCCCCACACTCATCCCCTCCCTCCCCTCTAATGGGAATAGAAGGGGGGGAAAAAAGTAATCAAAGACCCCACCCACCCAACCTCCCCCCCTCCCTCGCCAAATACCACTACCACCCTCTCTCTCCACAAGTTCCGCAAAAACTGACTAACTAACTAAATAAATAAAACCAGTGTGTCAGGTGACTTCAAACACTCTGGGTAGGTGCATATAAGGCATCAGAAGCCCAGTTCCACCCACCCACCCATCCATCCATCCACCGGGAGCGAAGGGAAGTTGCACAACCCCGTCGCACCAGTTATGATAAGTTAGTCCGAATCCCCACCGCCTTCTCCCCCCCCCCCTCTAGCTGAAGAAATACACCAAAGCCAACGGAAATGCCCGTTTTTATGTTTGTGCTTTCTGGGGATTTTCCCCAGGAGATGGAGCTAATGCAGGTATCCAGAGTGATCGAAGTCAGGTGATGGGCTGAATTATGATTGGCGGTTGGTTGAGGGAGGGGGGGGAGGTAGTCGTTGAGAAAATGTATTTATTCGGTTTCTGTTTTGTTTGTTCCAGCGCCTAAAAAAGGGTGATTTGAGTTTTGTTTTTTTATTCTTTTTATTCTTTTTTTTGAAGGAGGGCTTTTTGATTGGGTGGGGGATTGATTGATTGTACTCGAGTAGTTAGCGAGTGTATTATCTCTCCCTCTCTCCCTCTCTCTTTCCTTCTTGCGGTGGTTTCCTGACCGATGGGTTGAGGGGTGTTGTGTGGAGTCGAGTTGGTTAGGTTGCGCTGACTGACTGACTGACTCGGAGGATCATCTTGAGAAAGATCGATTGGCACGATATCCGACGGGAGCTCCGAAGCGAGCGAGAAGGGGGGGCGGGGAGGGAGGGAGGGAGGGGTAGCGTGCTTCTAGTGAGGGGTTGACTTTTTGTTCCTTGATTTTGTTGATGTTATTGTATCATGCTGGTACTGGTAATGGTTAGATCTTGTGTTAGGTTGTGAGATAGGGTAGTTTAGAGTACCAAGACACCACCACGAGCAACGTTCAGGTGTGCGATCCCACAGCTGCTCTACAAATGGATGGTGGGAAGGATGGGTGGAATGCAGGAAGGTGGCGAGAATTCGCTTAAAAGCCACAAGTATGGCACTGCACAATATCCCATGATTACCGTATTCATGTTCATTCCTTTTACGAGTTTATCTTCCACTCTTCCCATTCATCAACTACACTCATTAATCTACCAGTAAAATTATGTCCGGAGGTATCATATATGTCTCTGCGGGGGGGGCGGGGGTGAGGGGGAAGAGGAGGGGTTATGTCGGGAACACAGACACCGGTACTCCCGGGAAGTTCCCCCAAAACACGCAATTCTTGTCCCAAGTTTATCCGAGTAAAAAATCTCCTAATGATATCATAGCGTCAACCATACCTACAGTACTAATAGTGCGCGTATTTCACAGCCCGAGCTGCGTATATCCTAACTTTCCGACATCCCCATAAGTTAATATGAAACCTCCAAATATAACCTTCCCGAACCTGATTTCCTTCACCTATTATTCCCGTTTTTGGATACCCGTACAAAGTACTAGTACCCGTACTCGTACCCCTCAAGCACATTCATTACCAGCAAGCAATATTTCCATCATAATTAGTACGAAACCGGCACTTACCAGTACAGCAACAGTACCACGCGATAAGCCAAAATAAACAAGAAACAAGAATATTTATTTAGATTCGCATCCGGACACTCCTTCCGAGCGAGACGCGACCTGCAACGAGACGAATGCGGTAAATTAGAACAACCCCCGCCCCCGCCTCCTCCTTCCTCCCCCCCCGCCTTCCCCCCCTCTGGCGCGAGAGCTGAATCTTGATTTATTCGCTTTTCCACAGTTAGTGCACTACTGTAGCACAGTAACGATAACGGTCTATTTACTGTATTTGTGCGGTGGCCCATGGTGATTTCCTTTTTCATGCTATATGTGATCCGCTTGGGATAGCCCGCTTTGGGTGTTTGGGTTGATTGTACTTACCCGACTTGGGCTTGGTAATATTTTGGAATTTCTTGTGATATTGGCATCATCCGACCTCACTCACTCTACGACGTCTACGTACGTCTCCCGCTGGCAGCTTCTGTACTGTGCGGTGCTGTACTGCATCATAGCTACCGTAGCTCCCTTAGTTTCCAGCTGCTCCCAGCTCAGCTTTCTTTTCTTTTCTTTTCTTTCAGGGCTGGGATACCGTAAAGTGTATACCGGTACCGGTGCCCCTCACTGAAACCTCTCCCCTTCTTTCTTTCCTTCCTTCTTCCTTTCCTTGGCTCACTCGCTCACTCGCTCATTCCCGCTCAACTATCTATCCTAAACCAAAACTAAAAACAAAAAACAAAAAAGCAATCAACCAATCGTGAACTCCCCATGTTATTATTATTTTTATTTTGCTCCTCCTTCCTCCTCCTTCCTCCTCCTCCTCCTCCTCCTCCTCCTCCTCCTCCTGCTCCTCCCTCTTCTACGCGCCCATACACTCTTGCCCTCACACTTTGCTGAAAGCCCAGGTAAGTACTAACCTCTAGTGAATTGATCCTCCCCAGAAAAAACAAAAACAAACAAACAAAGCACGCAATATTGGCGTTATCCTGGCATTTCCTGTACTCGAGTATCCACTGGGGCACCGGCAGTGTGAAAACCAGTGTATCGCGGGGCGATCCGCACGGACGCGAAATTGCAAGTGGTCTTGATATGAAGGAGCACGGTACCTAGCACAGTAGTCTACAATGCATGATCGGGCTGATAGAAGAGAGAATCCCCTACCAGTGCCGGTACAGTGCTTCAAGGTTTGCTTGCTTGCTTGCTCGTGACATGTGTGGTATGGCATGATAGTCTGCATGATAGTCTATGAGCATGGCTTAAGATGATGTTTATCCCGGGATGGAGTAAGTTCAGCGCAGGGCGTAGGGAAAATGAGGAGGAGCCCAGGCAGGGAGAGTAGGTAACTGTATATCATCCTTGTGGGTTTTTGTTTTTTTCTTTCTCCTTTCGGGGTTGAGGGAAATAGATGATTTGTAGATTTTGCGTGGAGAGGGAAGAGGGTGAGGGTGAGGGTGAGAAAGAGGGAATTGTGTCAAACTCGTAGGAAGGAAGGGGAGGAAACAAGGAAGGGAGGGAAAGTGCACGATTAGTTATGGAGCGGAACAGAGTGGAGTGGAGAGAGAGCTACAGTTGGAAGTGGGGAATCGTCGTCGAGCGAGAGAAAGGGAGAGGGGGAGGGAAGGAGAGATATGCACGGGATTTTGATTTGGGGCTCGTGATTTTTTGGTCACCTGTTTGTGCGACTGCTGGTGGCACGGTACTGCACAGCGCTCGCGTCTCCACCCACTCGCGTTCTCGACTATTCGGGCAGTGATCTGCCATGCCCACCGAAAGCATCAAGATACAGTTAACTGGCTGGGTAATACCGGTATTCCACTTCCACCCATCCATCCATCTACTTGTATCAATCAATCGATCAATCAATCAATCACTTCATACTCACTCATTTACAGCGGGTATAGAGATTTCCGCGCGGTATCGAACACAACCTAACCCCACCAATACGATACAGTGTATGATAGATATTACAGGAACAAGCGAAAACCGTGCGGTAACTATCTATCAACCCCCCCGCTCTCTCTCTTTTCTTCCAAAACACCAAGACTGCGCTTAAGGGTGGATTAAGAAATGATCTTCCCTTTTTTCCCCTCGCCCCCTTAGGCCTTACGCTAGGTAAAAAAAAAACTTATTATGATGTGCAACGATAGCCGCATAATATGATATGATATGATATGATAAACATTCATCCCTATTCACTCCCATTCTCAATAGGACTGCATTTGTTGCCCTGTTTGTTTGCAGCTTTATGCCTACTGATATACCATGCAGTTGTTATGTTGCGTTACGTTAAATGTTGAGGATTTGGTTTCTGACTTTGGCCAGACAGATGGATAGACAGCAAGCCCATTGTGCTGGTCTAGTCGTGTACAGTGTTGTTGGAGGCGGTGGTGGTGGTGGTAGTTGTTGCTATCAACGAATGAACCGTTCTTTCTCCTCCCCCCCACACAGGATATGGTAGGGGCGGTGGGAAACGTGTTTTGTTTAACGGGACAGAATGGAGGGTGATAATGGTAATGCTATAGAGGGAGAGTGAAGGGTTGCTTGAGTGGTTGACTGGCTGTAGGAGAGGAGAGGGGAGGGGATGGGCAGGCCGCATTTCGCCTCGGCTGTAGGTGCATGCTTTTGGGAGTTTTATCATCATCATCATCATCACCCTGACCATCTCTTTCTATCCGCTCCGTGAATAGTAGTAGTAGTAGTCATGGCAAGCAAGTGCGCACCTTACGAGGTTGACTTTTTTCACCCATTTTTTTCTTCCTCTTCTTCGTATTCCCGCCCCTATTACTTACTGTACTCTATTCTATCCTCTTCCATTCCTTTCCATCTGCATGCCTTCATACAGGCGGGCGTACAGTGTGTTCCTAGTAACTCATCGCTAAAATATTCACTCATTACTCACCCAGAAGCCATACCAAGCGCGAGCGATAATCTATGATCCTCACCACCTCTACCTCTAGCTGGAGGTAACTTGCGCCCAGCAAACAGTACAAATTTCTAAAAATAGAACTAGGAAGAAAAAACAACCAAACACCCAGCCTCGGTCTCTTGTTTCACAATTCTCACCAGTGGGGGGGCCCCCTGCATACCGGTATCAAATGTTGGTTTTGGCTGCCTTTTTTTTTTGAGAAAAATAGACCACACACACCTCTGATTGCGCCAATCGTTCTGCAAAACATCGGACGAATGTGGGGGGTTGATGGGGTGTGCTTGTATGTGGCGGTGGCCGGGGCCTGGATTTTCGCGAAAGTTACAGAATCTGTACAGTAGTCGTAGCCCTTGCCATTTTTCGTTTCTTTTTTCTTCCCTTTTCCCCTCGGACCTCTCCACCACATGCGACCGTGGACGATATTTTTTTTTTCCTTTTTTCCTTTTGGTTATGGTCCTTGTCGAACGGTAGTCCGTCGCGGCGGTGGGGTCTAGATGTTTTTTGGTTGCCTTATTGAAGGAAGGAGTGATCCTTGAACAGCTGAAGCTCAAAGATGCGCCAGTTTTTTTTCCCCTCCAGGGAACCGTCGGAGAATTTGCTTTTTGGCTCATTCTCCGCGATATCGGACCCGTAGTCAGAATCCGAGAGGGGAAGGGGAGAGAAGGGAAGGGGAAAAAAAGAAAAAAGAGGAGAGAGTGAGGCGGTGCTATGCATGCAGCATGCAGGATTCGAGGTTTTGGTGGTGGGAATTGATGATAAGTTAACAGGTTCGGCGGGTACAGTTCATCCAAGGGATTATCGTAATTTACCGTGTGCCCTATGAGCAAGTGCATTCTTTCGTTGATTGTCGCTGTTGATGCCGGTGTGGTTTGAGCTTGTTTGTGCGGTGCATGATATGATATTACTATCGCGAGGTTTTTTCTGGTGGGACGGAGGAGCAGGAGAGAGGAGGGGGAGCAGTGGATTCTGTCACTGTTTTGTATGTCAGATTTGTGTTTAATCGATAGGTGCGATAAGGTGTGTTCTGTTGTATAGTACTAGTACAGTATCGAGCACGGACGATTCGGTGGATGCGGTAGATACCGGTACGGCAGATCCCTCCCCCGAGGGTTCGGAAATGCAATTGTGCTGTGTGCAGCTGGGATCTCCATGAAGGATATCGGTTATCATATCAAGTAAATTGTATTGTTTGGATGGGTATTTCTCCCATCCCATGCTTCTTTCAACTTGCCCTCCTAAATCCTACCCTTTGTAATGTGCTTGCGCCATTCCAGATAGTGAATTCAAGTACCGGTATTAAACTTGAACGCGGGTTACCGTATCATTTGGGATGGCTAACTATATGGATCTGTAGGGGTGGATAAGGTTTCCTGTGGAGTGGTGGGCTCAGCCGTCAGGTTACCATATCAGCATTTGGTGCCCATACAGAACGCTAGGTAGAGTATTGTATAGCACGGCTCTGCGTACTCCTTCCTGCTGGCTGGTTTGGGTTGTCTGCAGGCGGGCGCGGTGTCTGGTAGCTGTATGGCCGTTTTATCCCACTAATCGCAAAACATGAAACGCGAGCACGGATCACAGGGTGACATCGGTTGAGGGGCGGCTCTGGATTTTTGGAATCAATCCTCCGATGGGCGGGGGTGGAGTACTGTACTAGTACTAGTACTGTGCAGTGGGCGGTGCATCACCTCCGCCCAGGGGCACCGATCACTCGGTTCCACACCTATGCAATCGGTCGGCGTTCTGCAGAGCCATAGCCTCAAAGTGACCCAGCCTGCCCGTGCTGAAGGATACTCACACCACTGTAGAGCGGGTTGCCAGTAGCTGCGCTGTGGGCTGTCGTATTGTGTCTTTTATTTTTTTGCCTCCGAGGCTGCGATCAGGCATCCCTCGCCCTCCTTTTGCTTGCCCCCCCTGACTTTGCTTGTTCTGCCCTTCTTCCTTTACCGGCACCCCTCCCCCCCGCCCCTCCGATACCGGTACGGTACTGTGCTTACGGTGCCTTTTTTCCTTTTCCCTGAGACTCTTTTCTGTTCCCCCGAATGCTTCCGATTGCCCTTTAGCCTTCACACGTCCGAAGCTAATCAATCACCTCCTGCATATGCTGCTCTTCAGCTACCACTGTTGACGACGACATCACCACCACACGTCAATTTCCTTTCTCTCCCCTTTCTCCTTCACCTCCTAGCCGCACTCCACTCACTCGAACACTCTTCTTTATTCCCTCCCTTTCTTGGCGAGTACATGAAGATTACCAGCTTGCCCCGCTGAGAATCTTGTACTGTGCCCTCACCCAATCCTGCTGTGTCGGCCTTCTGCACCTTAATTTATGGACGGCTGCCTTCCATGGTAGTAGTCACGCGAGAACGGCTGCGGGGCCGACTGCACGTTCGATTGGCGGATGCAATGGATCGCGAGCGCAGGAACGGGTTCTTGAGCTGACGCCGGACCGACTGGCAAGGCTGTTTTTGTCGCTGCTACTCGCGTCTCATAGGACAAGGCGTCTCATTCGCCACGGTGACGACGGCTCTTTGGTTCGCTGCATGTTCGTTCTCTCTCTCCCTCTCTCGTTCGTGAACCTGATGAGGGCATTCACTAGTGTTTTCCTCTTTTTTATTTTGCCCTACTGTACTGTAAATTTTGCCGTGTTGCGGTTGCGGTTTGTTTCGTTGTTCATATTCGCTTGGGATCGGATGCTGGGTGCGGGAAAATGGACAAGAGGGGAATTAATTATTAAAATCACTTGTAAAAGTTATTATCTTTTTAACTTGTCTGGTTAGTAGTGAGATTCGCGCTATGCTCTTTTGGCGAGGGTTGTTAGTGCAGGGGTCCATCGACCTTCGGCGCCGCAACGCCAATCATCTACAAACCCTCATCTCTTCAAACAAGAGTGGCACCAAACAAATATCATCTTCAGCGAATCCCATCACTCCATCGCCACGCACTGGGTCATTCTCAAGCTGAAAAAGATTAACACCACCCTCCAAACCCTTCCCACACCCTTTCCACTTTGACCCCTCTTCCCTGAATGGGGATTTCTCTTTTTGACAAAATAGAGGAAAAACAAAAATAAGCAAGATAGAAGGAGCTCTGGCAAGGATCCATCTTCCTCGAAGACGGAAGATCGGCTGTTATTTTGAAAACTTATTTCTCATTTCAGCCTCGGGGTGTCAGAAATTATGGATAAGGGATGATACCTAAGGTTTGGCGGAAGGGCGGTGAGAACCGGAGAGACGCAGAGCAGGCTCTGTGGATCATGGGAGAGATCCCAGAGTTGAAGCTTTCATACGCAGGTCCAGCATCAGTTTGATTCGGGGGACGTATTCCCGGATCGATACTCCAATCCCCAGGGGTCCCTAATCAGCATCGCCGAGAAGAATGAGGTCACGTCTTCGTTCGGTCAGGAGTGAGTTTACTAGTCTAAATTGAAGATTATCACCTTTCGTTGTTGTCTACTATCACAAGGTGCCAATCTCAGCATACGGGCTGTGAAGTCCTTAGCACGCGTAAGTTCTGCATATCTAATTACGGTTTCCCTGATATCTCGTTTTTCTGCTGCTCTCACTCTTGCCACCCCCTTCCCTAATGCTGTTCTTACTGCATACTCCCTCTACCCCTTCCTACCCCCGCCCATTTCTCCGCTTTTACCAAGCTTCCTTTGAAGATTGTTACGCCAGTGCTGAAAATTGCATGTTGCTCGCAGCTCGCCATACGCAGGAACAGTATTATAATGGGGAGCTGCAAGGTACCCTCCACAAATGAGTCGAAAAAAAAGAAAATAAGGCTTCCCTCTCCAATGGCAACCTATACTAAGGCGGTCTGCTCTATACTAGATGCATACTCTTAGGCAGGGTTATGAAAGCTCTGCAGAAGAGTAACATGAGGAGGGGCCGGGAGGAACATGTCTGTTCCTCCGCCGCCGCCTCTCATATTGAAGTGCAACGGTCCTCTGGATGCCCTGTGTGGGAAGCATATCTCCTCAATGGCGCACATCCCATTCACATGTGTGACAGGGGGTCTGCCCTTTACTCCGGGTCTCTCAAGGTCTCATAATTGGATGCATACATGCGTTATCTATTGTTTTCTGAATTTCCCTGAATCGGGGCGAGTACATTATCGACCACGATTTTGCACTGGGCATTATCCGATATTTGCCTTTCACATTTTGTCTAGGATAGCAAAATGTTATCCAGATTTTCTTTTGAACTGTGTGGAAGGAGGGGGTAGTTTATCATTTTATTTGGTTTTTCCAATTTTTCAGTTGTGCGCCGGTGGGGGAAGAGGGCATCGAGAAGAAATCGGGTGGGATTTTTGATATTTTATTTGAAATTATTTCACTTTTAGGCACTGGGAAGTCTACTGGGGCACTGGAGTAACATAATCGAGGCCCACACTCGCACAAAGAGCGCAGGAAGCAAGAAAAGGAGGGGTTCATTTGCACTGGCTCAATCGGAGAAGGCAAATCAAAGGAGGGGATTTGACGAGAGCCTGTGTTTAGATGGGTGGTTAGACTCGGAGCATGGGTGGAACCCAAAAGCCACTACCGAGAGTAGTAAGAAAGGTCGGGAGGATGAAATTCGGAAAGAGGCAAAAGGTTGGCTCATGGCCTTCCTCTACGCCCAACACTTATTCATACCCTTCTCCCTCCCTCCCTCCTTCCCTTTTTTCTTTGGAAGTCGAACCAAGCAGGGCTCCTCTTATCCGACCTCCATATTCATACTTAACAGAAACCCTGCCATCCCAGAAAACCTGGTGGTCCGTGTGTACTGAAGTAGGACCCCCGAGTTAAAAGACACTCCCCTCGCACCCTCGCGCACCCCCCTTCCCTTCTCGGCTCCTTTCACTCTCTCTGATCCGACCCCCCTCCCCCCTCGTCGTAGGCCTTACTCTTCTTACTTACTACTATCTTGCTCTAAATTTTTTTTTTTTTCCTACAATTTGACTTTCGCTACTGTTTACTCTAGTCTGCATATCCACGTTCTTTGTTATTTTACTGCCAACATCTTTTCCTTTCGTTATACCCCTCTCATACCTGCCTCCATAACCCCCCTCCTGCCCCCCGCTTACCTACATTACCTCATCTACCCCTCTCTTTCCTCCCCCTCTTCTCCAACATCGCAGCTACCTTGAACACATTGCACGGCAACCTGGCCTCTTAATATTAAGGCTATCGCTCTCCCTCGGTATACTCGTCTTCACAGACGTTTACTACTGCTTCTCTTTTCTGAATGTCGAGAATGCCAGCCCTACTGCTGCCAGATACTGCTGCGCCATTTGCGCCCCGCTCATCACCAACAGTAGTCCTCAATACGACAGTTGACCCGTGGTTAACCGCTACCTTGAAACGAATCAACCGAATCAAGCGACCACTCAACAGTGTTCCCCAGCACATGAAATGCCTCACGGAGACACTATCGCAGGACTCAGCTATATGGAACCTATGCAGTCTCATGATACCGCGCGCACCTGAAGCCGAGCTCGAGAAGCACGATCACCCTCTCCTAGATGCCCTTTTCCGATATCAGCTATTACACATTCAAGCCTATGTTGTTCACATTGACCTGGTTATGTCAAACGAAATTGCATACAAGCTTTCACCCGAGACAATAAAGGAACTGATTGAGTATCACAAAGACATCTACCTAATCGACCAGAAGTCCTGTACTTGGCATTGGACCGAGAAAGAGAGCCAAATGAAGAGACTGCATGAAGAGTTTGTACAGACAGTGAACAAGTTTGTTTATCGAACAGATGTTATTGCGCTAGAAGGCATGGAGGACGATGGAGCCGGAGAATTGCTCTGCGGGCGGAGCGATGAGGTTAGAGGCCTTATTTTGGGTTTCTTCCTGCCGTTGTTGCCGCCTCCACCACGAATCGTCGACGTTGTGAGAGCCCCGCCACCGCTGCTCCCGAGCTCGCCTGGAGCTGCCAACTGGTGGTCTCCAACACCCGCACCACCACCATCCCTTCCACCACCACCACCCGTCGAGGCATGGAGAGTGCTCCCATCGAGCCCTGATACGGATAGTCCACCAACAACGAATACAGCACCATACTCATCCGGTTGGGGGGCTATGGGGATGTCAGAGGTGCCAAGTATGAACTCACCGGCTCAGCAGCACCACCACCACCATCATCAGCAGCAGTATTCTTCTCAGCCGCCATCGCATCAACTCCCGCTGACGCAACTTCCTCTACCCAGTCTTGTGGCACAACAATGCAACACTGGCAGCGGATTTGGGGGGTTCGGTTGGGACAGGTATCAGGAGTATGCAACTACCATGTAGCCATCACGGAGAGGCTTAGGCTGCGGGATTAGTGGTGGTGGCCAGCGAGAGCAGCAGCAGCAGCAGCAGGGGCAGCAGGGGCAGGGCAACATGACTGAGACTGGTTTTCACGACGTATGGAGAGGAGAGGAGCGGTATGGCGGGAGCTGGAAGTAACAACCTGATACTCGATACTCTTTCTTTCTTTTTTTACTGTTACTCATTCTTTATCTCGTTAATTTTTCTATTACCAACGATGGCGATGAGACATGACGAAGAGATTTCAACATCGACCTTTATTCATTTCTTCTTCGACTTGCTTGTTGTGGGGGTTATTTCTTCTTTCTTTAAAATTCTCCTGTGCGGAGGATTGGCAGTGGCAGCATGGTGGTGGTGGTGGGGGTTTCCCTTCAGCGGGAGGGAATGAATATTTTCTGGATAGAGTTCTTGGGGGCTCAGTCGGTATGACGCAAGGCTGCTGGGACGATGGCCAACACAACACACGACGACACATACACTCACCGCATGTGCTAACCCCCCCGTTCGTTTCTATCATCACCACCTTTGCCCATCTTTTCTCTTCTTGTCTCCTCTTGTCTCCTCTTTCCCTCTTTCTTTCTTTCCCTCTCTCAGTCAACTCCTCCTTTTTTTTCCCGCTCTGTCTTATCTCACGCACACATACTCCCCATACATACAACACCTGGAGCAAAACAACACTGAACACTTGTACTATTCGATTGGGTGGTTGCTTGGTTTTTTTCCCATATATTTTTTTCTTTCTTCCGAACTCGGTTGAGCGGTTAGTCTGCGCCAGGTTATCGGTCACGCGATTTCCTTTCCACCCCGGCTCTTCCTTTTGAACAGAATCCTCTTTATTTATATGTTTTTCTTATCATTTGTTTTTTGTTTGTTTAGCGTTGCAAATGGTTTAGCGATTGGATTTTGTGATTTTTTGGCTTGATTTTCATTGATTTTTTTAGCGAGCGTTGCTGGTCTTTTTTTTTTTTGCCCTTTTAGCTTGTTTATTACTCTCTTAGTCATCGCAGGGCGGTTCTACTGGATATTTTTCTTCCTCTTCTGTTCTTTTTTACCTATTGGGTGGCTTTTTGTCCTTTTCGCGCTTTCATCCCACAAGACGGTCGCAGCAATGCCGGAAAATACCAAAAATATTTGCATCGTAACAAAAAAAACACTTTATATATATTATATTATGAAAAAGGGGAAAAAAAGAGAGGCAGATCCTTTCTTCTTTTTCTTTCTTCCTCCTTTTTTTCCTGAGGGTTTGATTTAATCCTAACACTTTTTCCTAACATTCCCCTCTTCCTTGTTTTATATGAATATCCTTTTTTCTTCCTTTTATTATTAAACTGGAAATAAGGTTTACTTTTTTTTTTCCCCTTGCCTTTTTATTTTTATTTTCTTTGCACAAACCAAAGGTACGGTATTATGAGTATTGATGGTATGATACTTGGGTGGGTGGTTTTCCGCATAGCGTGGTTTCTTTCTTTCTGGTCCTCGTCCTGTTTTGTTTTTGTTGTCAACATCCTCCTGTATTTCATTTATTTACCGTATTGAGCGGACAAGTGAAGCGTTGTTTTTTGTTTTGTGTTTCTTGCTTTCTTTTTTCTTGCCCTTTCTGCACACTTGAGGAACTGGTATTTCTTTCCTGTGTCGATTAGGGTAGTTTTTGTGTATCTAACTAGTGTAGTTTTTGTATGAATTGTAAGCTGATATTGGGGGATTTTTGGCGTTTGCCTGCATTTGCTCCTTATCCTCCCCTCCTCCGGAGGAGGAGCAAGGAGGAGATTGTCCGCATGACTACTTACTGATTATCGCATGCACAGCATAGTGGAGTGCCCACTGGGGGGACATGGCAGATACCACGCGTGGGAAGGGGAGGGGAGGGGAGAGGAGGAGGGGGAGTGCTTTTTCCCCACTTTCTCTACCCTCTCGTGATCTCACCTGTACCTCCATGTGTGAGAGGGCTCACTTACTCATTCACTCATTCACTTCAGCCCGGAGAGGCGAGGATAGCGGACGAACGAGAGAAGGGGTTCAAATCCAACCTCGCGATTTTTCTTTTCTTTTTCCCTTTTCCAAAAGGGAGGGGTTTATTCTCGCTCCTTTCCAAATATTAGCCTGTCTCCCTGTATACTGGAGTCGATGCTGGCTCCGGCACTAGCAGCAGTAATAGCGGCAGGCGAGGGAAGGAAGGAAGGGAGCGTTTTACTATACAGTATCAGAAGCGCTGGTACGGTACGTCTTATTTGCCCTCTGAAGAAGAATGGAGGGGGAGGGATGCTGGGATCTAGGAACCTTGATTCATGGAATATGACTCGCCGGTTTTTTTATATACATGCTAGTGGGTTATTTGTCAACACGGGTTTTTGTATGGGTTAATCGGGAGTTTTTCTCTTTCTTTCGCCTTGGAATTGGGGGG
>Ga0307510_10002568_pt1 | contig 20691 bp, 17 predicted proteins | sample 12_EM_MG_FD_207224 | JGI IMG/M metagenome (GOLD analysis project Ga0307510, IMG submission 207224) | Populus trichocarpa ectomycorrhiza microbial communities from riparian zone in the Pacific Northwest, United States - 12_EM | ecosystem: Host-associated > Plants > Roots > Unclassified | place... | reverse complement strand
GTAGAGCTTTGTACTTATGAGGTTACCTGACCTATTTATGCAAGGGTCCCGAGTTCGATTCTCGGAAGGTCCACTTTTTAGACTTCTTCAGAAATCTTACATTTCCTCGCCCTTCGTTGGTATGATTCCGACTACCTACATTTTACTGGCTTTGATTTCTGCGATTGCGATTGATCACTTTGTCGCACATTTGAGTTGCTATGCCTCGCTCTGAAAGTGAAGACCACCATCCGTTTGTTATACCTACACCCCCCAGGCACAGAAATACATTCTCCGGGGTAGAAAACTCCGCGACGACCCGGGCAACTGGAAAAGAGTTATCACAAGCCCGCGTAGCGTATGTACGATGGTAGCACACTGCCGCCTCTAAGTTATTCACCATGCCCTTGCGGGCAGCCCTTGTGTAGCGTCTTTGAGTGAGCTTTATTTGGTTTGAGTAGTGAATCGGCTGCAGATGCAGGTATTCGCGCACTAACCCCACAAATCACGCATCAATCTTCTTCTCCGTTTGAACTTTGGCCGTGTACTTAACACATTTCAGGGTGCATGCGTCTACAGAAGAGTGCGAGAAACATGGATATGCATCTCCGATGTCACCTACTACGAGAGAGTGCCTTTGTGTCCCATAACCAACCTGTCGTTTAGTCTAGATTTTCCGCCTTAGAATGCGGTGTTATACTGTTTACTTGAGGCGCTGCTTGCGGTGGTGGACTGCAAGTTAGCTGTGTCTGATGCCGAACAAAGTGGGGCTGTGTCAGTAGGCTTTGTTTCGTGCACGTGTTGACATACGAGGACACATCCTGCTAGGATCGACTCGCCTCCACTTTAACACATCGCCGCTGTCTGCGGTGTAAGGTGAGGACTCGCGCTGGCCTCGAATTCGGCCACTTTCGACCACGTGACAGCCTCTGCACCAGTCACCCTTGACATGTCGGCATCACCTCTGCACGCACGCCTTGTCACCTTGCCTCTCCCTCCGCCTCCATCGCCTTGCAATTAACATTCATTCTTTGTTCTTTCCATATTCCGACACATCTCCCATCAAATCTCGCTACTGCCAACGCTTGGATCGCCAGCACAACAGCCGCGTGCCGCCTCGAGGACGGCGAACTAGGTCCAAGCACCACCTGTGCAGCACCTTGCCGGAGACGCGTTTTACTGTGTATAAGAGCATTCACACTCCCTTGTACGTTCCTTATTGTTGTCCTGTCTTAGAACACCGCCTCGCGCCTAGCATACTTGTATATAACCCTCCTTGCCTGGCCCAGAGCCGGCATCGGACGATCAATCACTGAATCACAGCGCTCCTTTCCCCCATCTCTCGCGTGCTCCCACCGGCGGTCGAGCGATTAACAACCGCCAATCCGCCTTCCCCCCTTTATTCAACTTTATCTTATCCTTCCTTCGAACTCACGCGCGGACCTTTGGTCTGCGATACAGCGGGAAATTTCCTTGTGGATCCCGCCATTTCTCCCCAACAATATTCCAGGTCATCACCATCTGAGGATCCGTGATTGATCTTGTGGTTATCGAGTTGAACATTGAGCCTGAGTTATGGATGACCAGCGTAAGTTTGACTAATCCCGATGATTTCGGCCGTTAACCCGGCAGTTCTGATCCTTCACTTTTTCAGACTTGCTCCAAGAACTTGACAACTGCATGTTTTCACCCCAACATGTTGTGCAGTCATCATCCAGATTTGATCCTGTCCGCGCTCGCTGTATTGAAGACCTAGCAGAGGCAATGTTTGAGCGCCACCGAATGTCAGGACAAAAGCACGACCTTCAAGTTGATGGATCGATCATCCGCTTGAAGCGCTTCACAGAAGCAACATCCCTTCCACGTCCCTGGGATCCGTCAACCCACTCAGCCATTGTTCGGATAGTCGTCATCCTTACCCTTTCCATTCTCTTTCACGCTGAGGGGTTCAGGCAGCCAAATGATGTCAAGTGTTGCATTGTGTACCTTCGCTATCTGCGTGGACAAAGCCGTGACGTCCTCCCTGCCCGTTACGTCACAATGAGTCTTGTGCGTGCGATGGGGATCCAAGTGGAGTTACAGCTTGGAGATGCGGATCAAGACATCGAAGAGATGGCTGACCTCTGTGACGAACTTTTTAACTCTGACGTCCCGGGCAAATCCCTAGCTCGCCCCATTGTGTCCCTTCTGAATGCTCTTAGTTCTCATCCTTCCGGGAAGTCCCTACCATCCGAAAAGCTCACTAATTGCCTACGAAAGGCAATTGTACAACTAGCACCAGACTTGGACCATCCATTTCTCATGCTCGCCAGTTTGCACCTTCGTCGCTTTCTAATGACTTTTTTGGAGGATGACTACAAAGAGGGAATGGCCGCACTGGACAAAGTCATGAATTTCCGCGACCCCGGAGGTAGGCCGAGTCCTCACCTCGGCATCGCATCGTGTATGGAAGCCCTTTTTGGCATGTTTCACTTTCACGTGTATGGGAAGTCGGAGTATTTGGAGCAGGCAACCTACCGCTTTCGTGCCTTCCTTGATGGGATTCGTGACACCCCTGAACACCCTCTTCGTCCCTTGTTTATCAGAATATACTCTGGGCTTCAAACATGGCGAAGCTATCACGCCAATGCCGAAGCGAATATCCAGGATGCATGGTACAGCACTCCCGGATTTATCAAACCCCCATCATTCCGTGATCTGATCGCACGTCTCCCTGAACTGGAGGCCTCCACGTCTCTTTCGGCCCTTCATGACCACGATAGCGCGTTAGACCTCCCCTCCATCGACCGCCTTACAGATATAGCAGACATAGAAGATGGTATTGAATATTGCCGACAACTGAATGCTTTCTACCCCAATAGCCCACATGCCTGCGCTACCCGTTCAACTTTACCCTACTTCTTCTGGCGTGCTTTTAACTGCACTGATGAAATGGAGTACCTCAACAAGGCAATTTCAGCCGCTCGAGTCCATAGTACCAACACCACAAATGGACTGTTGTTCCATACTTACTCAGTGGGCCAACTTATTATATATCTATCAACCCGTCTCCGAATCCTTGGACGCGGGCCCTATCACATGGAGGACCTGAATGAACTCATGCAACTCTACCCCACGGCAGCCAAATACGAATCCCCATACTTAGATGTCCGGGACCAGTTTTCATTTCAATGGGCGGAGATTGCACACTATTTTGGACATCCCTCTGCCTTAACTGCATACGAGATGGCCATGACATCGATGCAATTCTACCTCACAGTGACTCCAACCCTCGACAAACAGCATTCCCAACTTGTCGTAAAGAATGATTATTTCAAATGGCTGCCTTTGGACTGCGCATCCTATCAGATGAGAATCATCGGTCGACCCAAGCAGGCAATCGAGACCCTCGAGCGAGGAAGAGTATTGTTGTGGTCTGAGATGCGCGGTCTTCGCATCACCGTGGATCAGATTCCTTCGGCTGACCGCCATTTAGCAGAAAAGTTCACCGCGGTCAGCAGGGATCTTGAGACGCTCACTTTGTCCCTCGACAATGTCGGTGGCGGAAACAGTGTCCCCAAAGGGATGGACGCATTTGGTTATGCTGCCATCCGGCAAAAGGGGCTTTTGGATGAACGGAAGGAGCTCGTTTTGAAGATACAAGCCCTGCCGGGCTTGGACACCTTCATGAAGCCACATTCCTACGACACACTCTGTGGCGCAGCATCGCATGGACCAATGATCATCATCAACCATTCCAAGTGGGGTTCCGACATTGTCATCCTTCTCCGCAATTCTTCTCCATCCCTGATTACTACATCCGGCGACTTCTATGCCCGCGCGAACAAATTGCAAGACCGTTTACTGAAGGAACGACGGCAGCCTGACGGCCTCGAGTCGAATAAATATAACGACGCTCTCGATTTTGTACTCAAGGAGCTCTACGAGCTTGTCGGCAGACCAGTGATCGAAAGATTGAACAAGTTGAACGTGCCATTACAATCTCGTGTATGGTGGTGCCCGACATCTGTCTTTTGTTCACTTCCTCTTCACGCGATGGGTCCGATTCCATCAGACTGGGGGCGTCCGCAATATTTCCTGGACTTGTACATCTCCTCATACATCCCATCTCTCTTCTCACTTATCGAATCTCGGAAGTCTGGTTCACAAACCTTTGATAAGCCTTCGATGCTTGTCGTCGCACAGCCAGATGTGACAATGGTACAAGCATTGAAAGAGGTGCGAGTGGTAAAGGCTGTCAATCCTCGGGTGACAAAGCTCGTCGCAGCAGCTGCGACGCCCTCTGCAGTCCTGGAACGCATCCAGGATCATCGGTTCGTCCACATTGTGTGCCATGGGATACTCGAGCCTGGAAAGCCACTCGACTCTGGCTTCGAACTCTACAAGAAACAACGCCTCTCATTACTTGACGTTGTACGATCTCGACTTCCCAATGCCGAATTTGCCTTCTTGGCAGCTTGTCACACAGCGGAGTTGACCGACCAGAGTCCAGCCGACGAAGTCCTGCATCTCGCCGCTGCGATGCAATTCTGCGGATTCCGCAGCGTCGTCGGGACGATGTGGGCAATGGCAGATACGGATGGGCCAGCCCTGGCCGGGGATTTTTACAAGTCGGTTTTCTCGGGAAGGGAGCAAGAAGGGGTGCATTACTACGAAAGAACTGCAGAGGCACTTCGAGATGCTGTGGTAAAGCTGCGGAGAAAGCGAGGGGTGACTTTGGAGCGTTGGGTGAATTACGTTCATTTCGGTGCATGGTTGACGATTGTCGGTTAGTGATTCGAGTTTGTCTTGGGGCGCACGCCCAATACTAACCACTGGCCCAGTGGTGGTTGTGACGAGGACGAGGTTATGATCAGACACCCAATTGTTGTATTTGACTCAGCTAAGACTCTAGCTTTGCTCGTTCTTACCGATGTGCGTACATGGCTATGTATCATACATTGTTGGCTTGCGGTATGCCCACTAGTGAATTCATTGGAGAGTAGTTGGCGCTAGAGGAGACGACGCAGTTCGGAGAGTCATGGTCTGCAGGTGGACTACGAGGCGTACTTGCCTTTGACACAGAGTAATCATTTGTCCATTAAGCTATATGCAAGGGTCAAGGCAAATAAGAAGTTCTGAAAGTGCAAGTTACGACCCATGAAGCTGCACGAAGCCTGAAGCTCCAGTTTGAAGATGTCGCATGCAGGGCGGTTGCCTTTTTTTTTTATCCGACAAAGCACGGCACGTGAGCTGGATGGGTTTCTTTTTATTTATTTATCATTTCTATATTGAATTGGATAATTGGATTGAGGACAGGACGAATATTCACGAAGACAACGATGTTCTCTTTCCAACGTCAACGTGGTCAACAATGGAGAGCAATGACCACAGGTGGCTAGAAGAACGGCCTGAGATCTTGGCAGGCTTGACACTTGTCTTGCATAGACATGTTGGAAATTATTCTTAACGACTTTAACGACTTCTGATTGCTGTGATTGAAACTCTGAATAAAGTGATAATCACTATGGCTTTATGAGAGAGGCGCCAAGGTAGAATGCGTTTTCTGAGGCGGCATGTGCGTACAGTACCGAAACTACATGAGCATCGAGTCCGAACTACCAGCACCATCGACTTGTGCTCTCGCCGCGGCAGCAGCCAGTGTTCGACGGGCTTCGTCTGGGTTACTTTCGATCCACGTCGCGATCAGTTGGGACATCTTGGCGCTCTGATCGAGCTTATCTCTGAGCTTTTCATAGAGCTCCGCGTCGCGTATCTTCGCCACGCGTTCCATCTCTCCGCGGACATGAGCGAGAACGGGAAGGACCTGCTCGTGCACTTGCCGCGACGGATCCCTTGATGACGTTGACGAAAGGTACCGGGAAATGGAGGCACATGTATCGCTGCCAGCGCGCTCTTCGTCTGCGCCGTCAACGCACCGCAAAAAGTCTTGGTCGGCCTGTGCGAAACCCTCGTTGTACGCCTGGATTGTTTGGGCCGTCTGCGGGACGAGATCAGAGCACCGCGTGATCTCTTCGATTTTCTTGTCCAGCTTCGCCTAGAGCCGCTCGATGATATCGTGAGAATGCTGAGTCACGTCGTTCTCGACTTCGAGTTCCCGCAGCCGGTCTTCGATCTCGCGGGCAGCACGCTGCTTCCTGCCTCTAAGCCGCTCGCTAAGTCCATTGCGTGCAGTCCTTGTGCAGCATCTTTGAGAGCCCTAATTTGTTTTGAGCAGTGGTCATTTTAAGGTGTATGCGTCTACAGAAGAGTGCGAGAAACATGGGTATGCATCTCACTGAGATGACAGCTGGCAGCTGTCATCCACGAGAGAGTGCCACCGACTGTGTTTCATATCTAACTTTGTCGTTTGGTCTACTAGATTCCCCGCATCAGAATGCGGTGTTATATTGATTACTAGAGGCGCTGCTTGCGGCGCTCGACTGCAAGTTAGCTATGTCTGATGCGGTGATGCCGAATAGGCCTTGCTTAAAGTGGGGCGCATCTCAGTGTAGGCCTCGTTCCGTGCACGTGTTGGTCCCTGCCAGGACCGCCTCGCCTACACTTTAACACATCGCCGCTGTCTGCGAGAAATTTCCATGTGAACCCCGCCATTTCCCCCCAACGATATTCCAGGTCATCATCATCTGAGAATCCGTGGTTCATCTTGTGATTATCGGGTTGAACGTTGAGCCTGAGCTATGGATGACCAGCGTAAGCTTGTCAAATCCGGACGATTTGACCTGGCAGTTGTCCGAATCTGATCCTCCACCTTTTCAGGCTCGCTCTATGAACTTGAAAACCACATTTTTTCCCTTCAAAATATTGCGCAGTTATCATCCAGATCCGATCCTGTCAGCGCTCGCTGTATTGGACAGCTAGCAGTAGCAAGATTTGGGCGCTACCTGATATCAAACCAGAAGGTCGACCTTGATGAATCGATCATCCGTTTCACAGAAGCAACATTCCTTCTACGTCCCTGGGGTCCGTCCCCAACCGACTTGACCATTGTTCATGTAGTCAAATTCCTCACCATTTCCGTGCTCTCTCGCGCCGTGAGGTACAGGCAGCCAAATGATATCAAGTGCTGCATTACGTACCTTCGCTATCTGCGTGCCAGTGGACAATGCCGTGACTTTCTCCGTGGCCAACTAGATGCCACAGCGGGTCTTGTGCATGCGATAACGATCCAAGTGCAATTAGAGCTTGGAGATGCGGATCAGGACATCGAGGAGATGGCTGGCCTCTGCGACGAACTTTTTAACTCTGACGTCTCGAAGGAGTCCCTGACTCCCCCCATTAGGTCCTTTGTGAGTGCTCTTCGTCTTTGTTTCGGGGGGCCCCTCGAAGGGCATATACCATCCGAAAAGGTCATCAATTGCCTACGAAAGGCAATTGTACAACTACCAGATTTGCACGAGACATTCATCATTCTTGCCATGTCACTCTTAGCTCGCTTCCAAGAGACTTTTTTGGAGGATGACCACAAAGAGGGAATGGCTATATTGGACAAAGTCATAAATTTCCGCGACCCCGGAGGTATGCTGAGTCTTCACCACAACGAGGCATTGATTGTGGCGGTCGGCTTTGCCATGGTCCACTTTCACATGGTTGGGAAGCCGGAGTACTTGGAGCAGGCCATCTACCGCCTTCGTATCTTCCTTGATAAGACTCGTAATTCCCCTGAACACGCTTGTTGTCCCCCGCTAGCCAAATTACTCCCTATGCTTCAGAGCTGGCGTCACTACGGTGCCAGTGTCAAAACTACCACCCTGGACGCAGGGTCCAGCATTCCTGGACCCGGATTTATCAAACTTCCATCATTCCGTGATCTGATCGCAGATCTCCCTAGACTGAAGGCCCCCTCCAAGCCCTCCTCCAAGTCTCGTCCGGTCCTACTCGAGGGTATTGGTAACTCACATGAAGGTCCATATGAGGATCCACTTATAGATCACCAAATTGCACTTTCAAAACCCTCCATCGACCGCCTTACAGATATAGCGGACATCGAAGGTGGTATCGAATATTGTCGACAATTGAATGCTTTTTACCCCGATAGCCAACTTGGCTCCCGGGCCCGTTCAATGTTAGCCCGCTTCTCCTGGCGTGCTTTTGAGTGAACTGATGAAATGGAGCACCTCAACAAGGCAATTGCAGCCGCTCGGGACCATATCAACACCACAGATGCACTGATATACCGTTTTCACTCACTTTGCGACCTTACTGGATATCTATCAATCCGTCTCCTTCGACTCCATCACAAGGGGGACCTGGATGAACTCATGCAACTCTACCCCATGGTAACCAAAAATGAATCTACACGCTTAAATCGCCTGGACTCGGACCTACTTTCATTTCGATGGGCGTTGATTGCACGCCGGTTTGGACATCCCTCTGCTTCAACTGCATACGACCTCGCCATGTCATCGATGCAAGTCCGCCTCACACTGGCTCCAACCCTCGACAAACAGCATTCCCGACTTGCCGTAATGGATGATGATCTCAAAGGGTTGTCGTTGGACTACGCATCCTATCAGATGAGCGCCGGTCGACTCGAGCAGGCAATCGAGACCCTCGAACGAGGAAGAGCATTATTGTGGTCCGAGATGCGTGGTCTTCGCACCACCGTGGATCAGATTCGTTCGGCCGACCGCCATTTAGCAGAAAAGTTCGCCACAGTCAATAGGGATCTTGAGGCGCTTACCTTGACCCTAGGCAATATTGATGGCGGAAACGGCGTCCCCAAAGGGATGGATGCATTTGGTCATCTTGTCATGTGGCAGCGGAGGCTTTTGGATGAACGCGAGGAGGTTATTTTGAAGATACAGGCCCTGCCGGGCTTGGACACCTTCTTGAAGCCACATTCCTACGACACGCTCTGTGGTGCAGCACGTCACGGACCCATAATCATCATCAACCATTCCCAGTGGCGTTCCGACATCGTCATCCTTCTCCGCGACTCTCGTCCATCCCTGATTACTACATCCGACGACTTCTATGCCCGCGCGAACAAATTGCAAGACCGTTTACTGGGGGAACGACGGCAGCCTGAGGACCTCGAGTCGAACAAATATAACGACGCTCTCAGTTTTGTACTCAAGGAGCTTTACGAGCTTGTCGGCCGACCAGTGATCAAAAGACTGAACGAGCTGAACGTGCCGCTACAATCTCGTGTATGGTGGTGCCCGACATCTGTGTTTTGCTCACTTCCTCTTCACGCGATGGGTCCGATCCCATCAGACTGGGGACGTCCGCAATATTTCCTGGACTTGTACATCTCCTCATACATCCCATCTCTCCGCTCACTGACCGAATCCCGGAAGTCGGGGTCACAATCCTTTGATAAACCTTCGATGCTTGTCGTCGCACAACCAGATGTGTCGATGATGCAAGCATTGGGGGAGGTGCAAGTGGTACAGGCTGTCAATCCTCGGGTTACAACCCTCGTCGAAGCAGCTGCGACGCCTCCTGCAGTCCTGGAACGCATCCAGAATCACCGGTTCGTCCACATTATGTGCCATGGGATACTCGAGTCCGGCAAGCCACTCGACTCTGGCTTCAAGCTCTACGAGGGACAACGCCTCTCGTTATTCGACGTCGTACGATCTCGACTTCCCAATGCCGAATTTGCCTTCTTGGCAGCTTGTCACACAGCGGAGTTGACCGACCAGAGTCCAGCCGACGAAGTCCTGCATCTCGCCGCCGCGATGCAATTCTGTGGATTCCGCAGCGTCGTCGGGACGATGTGGGCGATGGCAGATGATGATGGGCCCGCCCTGGCCAGATACTTTTACAAGTCGGTGTTCTCGGGCAAGAAGCAGGAAGGGGTGTATTACTACGAGAGAACGGCAGAGGCACTTCGAGATGCTGTGGTAAAGCTGCGGAGAAAGCGAGGGGTGACTTTGGAGCGTTGGGTGAATTACGTTCATTTCGGTGCATGATTGACGATTGTCGGTTCGTGATCGAGCTTGTCTTGGGGCGCACGCACAACACTAAGTACTGGCCCACAGTGGTGGTTGTGTTGAAGACGGGTTTATGATCGGAAAATCGATTGTTGTATTTGGTTTTTTAAGATTCTGGCTTTGATCATTCTTACCGACGTGTGTACATGGCGATGTATCATACATTGTTGGCTTGTAGTATGTTCACTAGTGAATTCAATGGTGAGTAGTTGGCGCTGAGGGACGACGCGGTTTGGAGAATCATGGGTCTTCAGGTGGACTGCGAAGCGTACTTACCTTTGACAGAGGGCAATCATTTGTCCGTTATGCTAGGTATGTGCAAGGGTCAAAGAGAATCGAGAAGTGACGTAAGTGCAAGTTTCGAGAAGGAGAAGCTTGAAGCTCAGAGCAACCGAAAACATGTGATCATTTTAAATTATTTATTTATGTTTTTGAATTGAATTGAGGGAGGACAGTACGAATATCTACGGTGGAGACAACGACATTCGCTTTCCAAGGTCAACAACGGAGAGCAATGACCACATGAGGCTAGAGGAGCCCCGATATCCGAATTCTGATTGCTGTGATTGACGGCCTTGTCCCACGCTTGACTTGCTAGCCTAGTGTTATAATACTCTGAACAAAGTGATGATCACTACGGCTTTATGAGAGAGTCACCAACAATATACTGTAGAAACACCTTTGCTGAGGCGGTATGTGCGTACGGTACCGAAACTACATCAGCATCGAGTCCGAGCTACCGGCACCATCGACTTGTGCTCTTGCCGCGGCAGCAGCCAGTGTTCGATGGGCTTCGTCCGGGTTGCTTTCGATCCACGTCGCGATCAGTTGGGACATCTTGGCGCTCTGATCGAGCTTATCTCTGAGCTTTTCGTAGAGCTCCGCGTCGCGCATCTTCGCCACGCGCTCCATCTCTCCGCGGACTTGAGCGAGAACGGGGAGGACCTGCTCGTGCACTTGCGCCGCGACGGATCCCTTGATGACGTTCATGAAAGGTCCGGGGAATGGAGGCACAGGTATCGCCGGCAGCGCGCGCTTCGTCTGCGCCGTCAACGCGCCGCGCAAGGTCTTAGCTTCCTCCTGGAGACGGGCAATTGCCTCCGGGTTCTCCTGGTCGGTTTTTACCAACTGAAGGACAAAAAGAAAAAGATTAGTTCGTAAGAGGGCGACGGGAGGAACGACCGAAGCGAAAGGGGTTTCGCTGCGTACCTGGGCGAGCAACTCCTTGTCCGCGGCTTCTTCCTGCTTGGAGAGGTCATTGTCGCGCCGGAGTTCGTCCAACCGCGGGATGAGATCCGCCATCTCCTGCGCAAGCTCCGAGATTTCTTGGTCGGCCTGTGCGAAGCCCTCATTGTACGCCTGGTTGTCTGGGCCGTCTGCGGACCGAGCTGAGTCTCGACCAGGGCCACCCGTGACGCGTGACGCGTCAGAGCTCCGCGCGATCCCTTCGATTTCTCGTCCAGCTTCGCCTCGAGCTGCTCGATGATGTCGCGAGGATGCCGAGTCACGTCGTCCTCGACTTCCCGCAGCCGGTCTTCGATCTCGCGGGCAGCATGTCGCAGAAGTGGTGGTCAGGGCCACATGGACATCACATAGAGTACAGCGCGTGTCGCGCCAGTGATTGACATGGACAGCATGCATGCACGACTCGGTTTCTAGTACACACTCTGAATTTTGCATCCGCTCAGCACCCCATTCGTATCCCCTAGTTTGCTTTACATTTATATCTTCGTAGTTACATTCGCGGCCCCTCAGTTCGTGGTCACATTGCGCGCCAAACTGATGTGGGCCTCTTTAGTTTACTCTCGCGTTTATTATCTGTACTTACAGTATGCAGTCTTGTACTATCTGCATGGTCCACTCCCTCCCGCTCCTTCCGCTCGCGCTCGCTGGTTGCTACCCATACCACACTTTTATTAGTGCTACACAGCACGCTGCTTTCTGCTTCTAAGCTGCTCGCTATGTCTTTTTGGGAGCCCCTCAGGTTATTTGGTTTGGCTGGAAGCAGATGCAGGTATTCGCGTACTAACTCCATAAGTCACGCATCGATATTCTTCTCCGTTTGGATTTTGGCCGTCTACTTGACTTGACACATTTTACGGCGCATGCCACAGAAGAGTGCGAGTAGATGGATATGCATCTCTGATGTCGTTCACGAGACCGTGACAGTGCCATTGCGGCCCATAACCAACTTGTCATTTCGTCTAGATTCCCCCGCCTTAGAATGTGGAGTCATTCCATAATTGATTACTAGAGGTGATTGCGGCGGTGGGCTGCAAGTTAACTGTGTCTGATGCCGTACAAAGTGGGGTGCATCTCTGTTGATCCACGAATTCCGCCTTGCTTACACTTTAACACATCGCTGTCTGCGGGGAGACTTCCTTGTGAGTCTCATCATTTCTCAATATTTCAGGTTATCGTCGTCATCTAAGAATCCGTGGTGTGAGGTACGCATGCGCTGTAGCCTCTGATCAGCACCCTGCTTTCCCCGTCGCCCGACACGAACAACATCACAGGACAGTGAGCGCGCGTCCGAGTCCATGCCGTACGTACTGTAACGTACAAGGAAACATTGCCGTCTCTCTATTACCCGCGTTACCCCTTACCCTCGTCGTCGTGCGCTCGTTTTGTGACAGACCCCCTTATTGTTGTTAAGGACAAGTAGTCTAGACTGTAAGTGGCTACCGGCCATGCTACATAAACCCCACGCGCAGCCTCTCGAGAGCGATGGGCTACGAAAACCTCACCGTCCGCGGAAGCAACAGTGCCCACGGTTTTCCCCCATCGTTTTGCGTCTCCAGTCCAGTCTCGTGTCGTGTCGTCTCACTCAGTATCGTTCCCGCCAAAGCCACCTCACAATCACACACACATTCCCTCTCTCATTCCCTCAGGATCGCGGACCCATCTCGGATCTCAGACCATCCCCCGAACTCACACAAGCGACTAAGAACCACGTTCTCCGCAGTAGTTCATTTTGTGGTTATTGGGTTGAACATCGAGCCTGAGCTATGGATGACCTGTGTAAGTTTGTCTAATCTGGACGATTTCAAGGTGTCCGTCAACGCGGCAGTTCAGTTGTCAGAGTCTGACCCTCCACCTTTTCAGCCTTGCTCCCTGAGCTTGATAACCACATTTTTTCCGTCCAAAATTTTGTGCAGTTATCATCCAAATCCGATCCTGTCCGCGCTCGCTGGATTGAACACCTAGCAAAGGCGAGACTCTGGCGCTACCAAATCTTAGGACAAAAGGACGACCTTGATGAATCGATCATCCGCTTCACAGAAGCAACCTGCCTTCCACGTCCCTGGGGTCTGTCCCCAACCAACTCAACCGTTGTTAAGATATTCGAACTCCTCACCATTTCCATTCTTTCTCGCGTCGAGAGGTTCAGGCAGCCAGATGATGTCAAGTGCTGCATTATGTACCTTCGCTATATGCGTGGACAATGCAGTAGCGTTCTCATTGACCAACACTTCACAATGTTTCTTGTGCGTATGCTGGCGATCCAAGTTGAATTAGAGCTTGGAGATGCGGATCGAGACATCGAGGAGATGGCTGGCCTCTGCGACGAACTTCTTAACTCAGACGCCCCGAAGGAATTCTTAACTCACCCCATTATGTCCTTTATGTGTGCTCTTTATTCCCATTTCGTGGGGTCCCTCAAATGGCAAATACCATCCGAAAAGCTCATTAATTGCCTACGAAAGGCAATTGTACAGTTACCAGATTTGCCCGCTACATCCCTCGTACTTGCCGTCTTGCACCTCGGTCGCTTCCAAATGACTCTTTTGGAGGATGACTACAAAGAGGGAATGGCCGTACTGGACAAAGTCATGAATTTCCGCGACCCCGCAATATCTTCCCACGACGTCGTGTCGACTTTGGTAGTTGTTTTTGCCATGGTTCACTTTCGCGCGTATGGGAAACCGGAAATATTAGAGCAGGCAATCTACCGCACTCGTACCTCCCTTGATAGGACTCGTGAATCCCCTGAACACCATGGTCGTCCCTTCCTTATCGGACTGCTCTCTGAGCTTCAAGGAATGCGTCACTATGACCCCAGTGTCAAATCGGATATCCACGCATGTTCCAGCACTCCCAGATTTATCAAACTTCCATCATTCCAAGAACTGATCGCACGTCTCCCTGAACTGAAGGTCTCCAGGTCTCTTCCGGTTCCACGCAAGGCTCTTCTTGCCAACCCAAATGAGGATCCACTTCAGGACCACTATAACGCACTTAGCCAGTCCTCCATCGACCGCCTTACAGATATAACAGTCATTGAAGGTGGTATTGAATATTGCCGACGATTGAACGCTTCCCACCCCAATGGCCAATTCGCCTGCATTGCCCGTTCCACCTTCAGCGATTTCTTCGCGCGTGCTTTTAAGTGCACCAATAAAATCGAGTACCTCAACAAGGCAATTTCAGCCGCTCGAGACCATATGAACACCACAGATGCACTGTTCTTCCGTCTTTCCTCGCTGCGCAAACTTATTGTATATCTATCAGCCCGTCTCCTTGGGCTCCATCACAGGGAAGACCTGAATGAACTCATGCAACTCTACCCCATGGCAGCCAAATATGAATGTGCATACTTACATGTCCCGGACCTATTTTCATTTCGATGGGCGTCGACCGCACGCCGTTTTGGACATCCCTCTGCTTTAACTGCATACGACACCGCCATGTCATCGATGCAATTCTGCCTCACATTGGCTCCAACCCTCGACAAACAGCATTCCCGACTTGTCGTAATGAATGATTATCTCAAACCGCTGCCGTTAGACTGTGCATCCTATCAGATGAGCATCGGTCGACCCGAGCAGGCAATCGAGACCCTCGAGCGAGGAAGAGCATTGTTGTGGTCTGAGATGCGCGGTCTTCGCACAACGGTGGATCAGATACGTTCGGCCGACTGCCATTTAGCAGACGAGTTTGCCGCAGTCAGTAAGGATCTTGAGACGCTTACCTTGGCCCTCGACAATGTTGATAGCGGAAACAGTGTCCCCAAAGGGATGGACGCATTTGGTCATCTTGTCATGCGGCAACAGAGGCTTTTGGATGAACGGGAAAAGCTTATTTTGAAGATACAGGCCCTGCCAGGCTGTGAAACCTTTCTGAAACCACATTCCTACGACACACTCTGTGGTGCAGCGTGTCACGGACCTATAATCATCATCAACCATTCCGAGTGGCGTTCCGACATTGTCATCCTTCTCCACGATTCTCCTCCATCCCTCATGACTACATCCGACGACTTCTATGACCGCGCGAACAAATTGCAAGACCGTTTACTGGGGGATCGACGACGGCCTGAGGACCTCGAGTCGAACAAATATAACGACGCTCTCAGTTCTGTACTAAAGGAGCTCTACGAGCTTGTCGGCCGACCAGTGATCAAAAGACTGAACGAGTTAAACGTCCCACTACAATCTCGTGTATGGTGGTGCCCGACATCTGTATTTTGCTCACTTCCTCTTCACGCGATGGGTCCGATCCAATCGGACGGGGGACGTCCGCAATATTTCCTAGACTTGTACATCCCCTCATACATCCCATCTCTCCTCTCACTTATCGAATCCCGGAAGTCTGGGTCACAAACCTTTGATAAGCCATCGATGCTTGTCGTCGCCCAACCGGATGTGACCATGATGCAAGCATTGGAAGAGGTGCGAGTGGTACAGACCGTCAGTCCTCGGGTTACTACCCTCATCGCAGCAGCTGCGACGCCTCCTGCAGTCCTGAAACGCATCCAGGATCATCGGTTCGTTCACATTGTGTGCCATGGGATGCTCGAGCCTGGCAAGCCACTCGACTCTGGCTTCAAGCTCTATAAGGGACAACGCCTCTCGTTGTTCGACGTTGTACGATCTCAACTTCCCCATGCCGAATTTGCCTTCTTGGCGGCTTGCCACACAGCTGAGTTGACCGACGAGAGTCCAGCCGACGAAGTCCTGCATCTCGCTGCTGCGATGCAATTCTGCGGATTCCGCAGTGTCGTCGGGACGATGTGGGCGATGGCAGATGCGGATGGGCCAGCCCTGGCCGGGGATTTTTACAAGTCGGTGTTCTCGGGCAGGAGGGAAGGGGTGCATCACTACGAGAGAACGGCGGAGGCTCTTCGAGATGCTGTGGTAAAACTGCGGACAAAGCGAGGGGTGACTTTGGAGCGTTGGGTGAATTATGTTCATTTCGGTGCATGATTGACGATTGTCGGTTAGTGATTCGAGTTTGTCTTGGAGCGCACGCGCGACACTGACTACTGGCCCACAGAAGCCGAAGTGTTAGGATCCCACGGTCGTAGTATTACACCAGCAGCGCATGTTTTATTCATAGAAGTGTTACATGGGGCCCCGCTCCCCGAGGCGCAAGGTAATGGGTTCCAAAAAAAAAAAGGCCCACAGTGGTGGTGGTGATGAAGACGAGTTCATGATCAGAAATTCGATTGTTGTAGTTGATTCGCTAAGACTCTGGCTTTGCTCATTCTTACCGACGTGTGTAGGTGGCAACGTATCATACATTGTTGGCTTGCAGTATGCCCACTAGTGAATTCATGGGAGAGTACTAGTTGGCGCTAGGGGGACGACGCAGTTCAGAGAATCATGGATCTTTAGGTGGATTGCGAAGCGTACTTGCCTTTGACAGAGGGTATTCATTTGTCTGTCATGCAAGTTGTATGCAAGGGTCAAGACAACCGAGAAGGAACGTAAGTGCAAGTTTCGACCATGAAGCCGCACGACGCACGGAGCTTGAAGCTTATATTGAAGCTCAGCAACCGAAAACATGTAATATTTTTTTTTCAAATTGAATGGATTGAGGAGGGTGAATATCCACGGAGACAACGACACTCTCTTTCCAAGGTCAACAATGGAGAATAATGACCACAGGTGGCCAGAGGAACGCCCCGATATCCGAATCCTGATTGCTGTGATTGACGGCCTTGTCCCACGCTTGACTTGCTAGCCTAGTGTTATAATACTCTGAACAATGTGATGATCACTACGGCTTTATGAGAGTCACCAACAATATACTGTAGAAACACCTTTGCTGAGGCGGTATGTGCGTACGGTACCGAAACTACATCAGCATCGAGTCCGAGCTACCAGCACCATCGACTTGCGCTCTCGCCGCGGCAGCAGCCAGTGTTCGATGCGCTTCATCCGGGTTACTTTCGATCCACGTCGCGATCAGTTGGGACATCTTGGCGCTCTGATCGAGCTTGTCTCTGAGCTTTTCGTAGAGCTCCGCGTCGCGCATCTTCGCCACGCGCTCCATCTCTCCGCGGACTTGAGCGAGAACGGGGAGGACCTGCTCGTGCACTTGCGCCGCGACGGATCCCTTGATGACGTTCATGAAAGGTCCGGGGAATGGAGGCACAGGTATCGCCGGCAGCGCGCGCTTCGTCTGCGCCGTCAACGCGCCGCGCAAAGTCTTAGCTTCCTCCTGGAGACGGGCGATTGCCTCCGCGTTCTCCTGGTCGGTTTTTACCAACTGAAGGACAAAAAGAAAAGATTAGTTCGTAAGAGGGCGACGGGAGGAACGACCGAAGCGAAAGGGGTTTCGCTGCGTACCTGGGCGAGCAACTCCTTGTCCGCGGCTTCTTCCTGCTTGGAGAGATCGTTGTCGCGCCGGAGTTCGTCCAACCGCGGGATGAGATCTGCCATCTCCTGCGCAAGCTCCGAGATTTCTTGGTCGGCCTGTACGAAACCCTCGTTGTACGCCTGGATCGTTTGGGCCGTCTGCGGACCGAGCTGAGTCTCGACTAGGGCCGCGATATCAGAGCTCCGCGCGATCTCCTCGATTTTCTCGTCCAGCTTCGCCTCGAGCTGCTCGATGACGTCGCGAGAATGCTGAGTCACGTCGTTCTCGACTTCCCGCAGCCGGTCTTCGATCTCGCGGATCGTGTCCTTGATAGCCTCGACATCTTCGCGCACTTCCAGTGGTGTTGCATCCTCGTTGACACCACCGTCCGCGGAGGAGATGCGCCGCCGTTTCTTGGCGCGGGGATCTCCGTCGCCCCCCTCGGCCGCCGTGGCACTCCCATCCGCGCCCGACGTACTTGCTGCGGAAGGGCCTGGACCAGGGCGGTGTCCGTAAATGCTCTCAATGCGCTTGTACAATTGGCCGACACTATCTGCCAAGCTCCCCAACATCACTTTTGCCTCCTTCAGCTTGGCCTCCATGTCGCCAACCGATTTAGAAGGAACGGGAGGCCAGAAATCCGTTTCGGACAGCTTGTTGATGGCACCGTCAAAAGAAACCTTTTTCCTTTCATAGATGGCTTCGGCATTTCTGAGGCTGGCTTCAAAAGCGCTTTTAATGTCGGATGGGAGGGTGTTGAATGCGGCCGATTGGACTTGACGTCGACGGGACTCGACGTCTCTCTCCAGCTTTCCGAGGTCCATGTATTCCCGCGTGGCATCTGCCATCATACTGAAGAGAGGTAAGGGCGTGGCCAGATGTGTGAACATGTCCGAACTCACGCGATACGCTTCTCCCACACGACTCGTCGTTGTTCAGGTGTCATCTCGTCTTTTGGTGGCGCAGTGTTTATCGAAGGAGGGGGCGGGAGAACTTCCGAGAAGGTCTTTGGGGGGGCTCTGCCAGAGCCAGAAGGAGTCGTCGTCGAAGTTTCGGCCGGGGGTTTGGGCGTGGTAGACGTAGTAGCACCAGATGACATGGGCACGGGCACGGCTGTGCCTTTGTGAGATTTGGCAGGAACTACCACTTTCTCCTTTTCGGACGGGCGTTCGCCAGGAGGTATCGGCGGTTTGAAAACGCTCTTGGGAGGGGGGTCCGGTTGGCGGTCTAGATGGGGAGGGTTAGAGAGAGGAGGCTCTAAGGTGAACTGCGAGGGAGAGGCGGACCGTAGCGGGTGACGCTGGAAGGGCCGGGGCGGCGGGGTGGGCTGTCATCTCGACGGGGACTCCGCGAAGGCAAGACAGGACTGCGGATACTGGGATGCGAACTGCTCCCACGAGGCGGTGTTCTTCTTCGTCTGAGGCTGGATTCGGAGGAGCCGCGGTGGTGATCGTTTGAGAGTGTCCGCCCTCTCTCGCGTCCGTAGTTCGAGGACGATGACGGGGGCGAGGAGCGTCGAGGCGAGCTTTCAGCGGCGGATCGCCAGAGGCTGTCTGAGTGGGTGACCGAAGTAGGACTATCGGTCGGCAGCTTTCTCCATTCCGGGTCGTTTGGGTGAACGAAGTGACAAGTCGTAGCGGTACGCGAGCAGCCTGGTTCGATTGGATTACCTTGTCTATCGAAAAACTGAAATGAAGATATACGTGAGCGCGTGAGACAAACGGAAATAAGTGCCGTGGGTGACGACGAACGCGACAGCGACGAAATTTCGGAGGGCCCAATGCTGCCATGGATATTTTATCCTCACAAACACAAAACAGAACAGAACGATCGCACAACAGTCAAATTACCGTTCATATTCACGTGCCCTCAAGTTAGATCGACAGTCACCCTCATCACCACATCAGTCAGGTATCTCCTTGCAGGATATCCATTCCGTCTTCCGTACTCGCACCAAGGAAGAGTAACGAGTATGAAATCACTAGGGAGGTAGATGTTACCTGCCAATACTCGACCCATGCGCCTCCCCTTGCATCATATGCCATAACGTCCCAACCATCCACATACCAGGGGCTCACGGGTTCATGCGCGACGTTGTTCTCTAAGGCAAGACACAGCGTGAGTAGTGTGGTTGGCCCTGTGTCTCTGGGGCTATGTTGTGTCAACCAAACTGCACGCTATAATCCAGTGGAAAAATACGGATTTGATCTCAGAGTTGTAGGATTGGTCAATTTGTGGGGACAACATTGTATAGTTCTTCGGCATCCAGGCCTTCAGGTACCACATTGGAAGGCTTTTAGAGACGCCGCCGCGATCCTGGTTGAATGCGGCATGGATTTGGCGTGCCCAATACGTGACGCTGACAGTGTGAAACGCACCACAGCGAACGACCTTGGCACACGCTACACGCACCATGATTAATGATATCCCAGCTTGAACAATCCACCAGCCAGCGAATTTCACGATCAGAAGTGTAAGGTAGATTTGAAATGCCAGTTTGATGTCTCAATGATCGGTTATTGATCGTCCGGAGGTTGGTATCGCAGCCAGAGCATCGTCGAACTGGCTCCGGATACTTTGCAATAGTTAATATGCACAGCGGCGTTGCTAAGGACGAACGGGAAGTTGTTTTGTGCGTGGGTTTATTATTATTGCGGAAGGGGGCACGTGTTGCCGCGGTCGTATCTGCCAAGAAGCAAACAGAAAATTACACTCAAGGTGAACTCTCGTTGCTAGTAACTGAGAGTCCTCGGAGAGGGTAACAATATTCCATGGTGCGCGGCGTGAAATCCCACGCATATTTGACCCGCGGTCTAAAATAGCAACTGGCTGCGGTACCCCGAAATATCCTTTCTTTTCGTTCCTCCCAACTGGCTTGCCTCCGCTTTCCAAACAATGGTCACACCGTGGCGGTACCTTATCCTAGTCCTCATTGTAATCGTACGTCTAGTAGGTTTCCATAGTCTCGGACAGGTTTTGACCCCTCCCCAGCTCGGACTCCATTTCATACTCACCGTATCTCATGAAGCATATAGCAATGCCACGTCGATCTCTCGATTTCTTACCGGAAAAAAGTCATCAGAAAACAATCAGGACGTGATTCCGGACCAGTACCACTGGCCAGCTGATCCACCTTTCGTCCTTGGACGTCGGGCCAATGCGACCATCGTTATGCTGGCGCGCAATG
>Ga0307510_10002567_pt1 | contig 20694 bp, 24 predicted proteins | sample 12_EM_MG_FD_207224 | JGI IMG/M metagenome (GOLD analysis project Ga0307510, IMG submission 207224) | Populus trichocarpa ectomycorrhiza microbial communities from riparian zone in the Pacific Northwest, United States - 12_EM | ecosystem: Host-associated > Plants > Roots > Unclassified | place... | reverse complement strand
CTCTGTCTCAAAAGTTAACAAGATGGGCGCTCAAATGAACGTGTCCTAACATGTTAATTGCACGGTCAACCGTGACCCTAAGATCTACAGTAAAAATATAGGTGAAGCAATATAAAAAACCTTAATGGCCCAGAATTTATTTTTAATAGTTAGTTCGAGTTTTTTCGGGATTACTGAAAACTTACATTATTATTAATTTTAGAACCCGTATGATTAGTCACGCAAACTGGCTCAAACACCCACATTTAAAAAAGAAAAAAAAAAGTGACGCATGGTATATAAATTACATAAAGATCACCTGGTATAAAACACAACACATCCACTTACATAGACCACAGCATGCGTTCTGCTTCGTTTTCACTCTTCTTTTATACATTATTTTCCTCCTACGTTTTGTTGTTAACTTAGACATTGAAGGTTCTCATTTTTACTTAAGAGACTTGTTTTGTAGAATAATATAGTGATATATGGATTAATGTTTAAAATGACGAGTGCAAGAAAATTGGAAAGAGGTAAAAAGAAAAAGGAGAAAAACGCTAACCAGTTGTACAGGAGCCAGACATGTTCTTGTGATTACCTGTAAGGATCTGTTGTTGACCGTTGGGTTACAACTCCATTTTGCTGAGTGTGATGGCCATCAAACCCATCTCTGTTCCTTCCCCTAGCATGAAAAAGTGTTTTCTTATTTGAATTACTTGTGGTTTTTCTTCCTTTCTTCCATCAAGCAACCAGGGATAACCGCATTATGTAAATATATTGACATCATTACTTGCTAGAAAAGTAGAACGCTGTGGTAAAATAGGAAAAATATAGTTCATAAGAAAAAGTATCACAGAAGCGTGACATCTGGTTTATTGATATTTTTCTACAGATTCATGTTTTGATAGAAAGATATGGTCCCTGTCTTGTTATCCTCCCTTTATTTGCTCACTTGACCTGACTACAACCATATACATCATAAATTGAACGACAGCGTGTGGTTGTGGTAGCAATTATGGTACCCGGCACTCCTCTATGTTCCAGATTTCCTTGGCGTATTGGGAAATTGTCCGATCACTGCTGAATTTGCCACTGCCAGCGGTGCTAAGTATAGACATCCTCAACCACCTCTTACGATCCCTGCAAGCAAAACATAGGCAAATTTTAGAGGTCAGGGCCATTCTGTAACTTTTACAAGTCAAATAATCTCTCTTGCGCAAGATTGTAGCAAAAGTCAAAAGTGTAGGCGGAGTTAGTTTTTTTAACATTTTCTTGCTATCTCTTTTCCATTTTAGTTCATGCATTTGGTTTTGGCCAATGCTTTCCGTCTTCTTTTGTAGCCTGCAATTCTCTTAATAAATAGCTAAAAAATATTGGCAAAGGAGCTGGCTTTCTAGCTATGCTTGCGCTATTGAGTGGGTGACATATTTGTCAACCAGCTCAAAGTTTCAAGCAATATTGGATATAGAACCATGACTGAGAAAATAGCAATCATGTCAAGTGAGTTACAAAAGAATTTTTTGTTGTGATGGACGCTATATCGCATTTAAGACATAGTAATACTGGAATACATACCTTAAAACATTAAAACTGATGAAATGTGAAACTAGGGAAAGCAATTCCTTACTTGTAAGCTTCATCTACTCTTTCCTGTGCATCCATGTAGCTTGGGAAATCATGGCCAACAAGAAAATAATCTCCACGTCCATAACCGGAGTTCCCTTCTAGAGACTCAAGAAGTGGGTTGTAGTCATAGCTTCCAAATGCTCCGCTTCTTATATACATCTTGGCCTCTTCAAACCGAGGATCTGGTTTAAACTGTGCAATCAGCAAGGACTAGTGTTAGACAAGAGAATAAGGTCCTAGAAACACCTGTATACTAACACTTTCAAGGAAAGGTAGTAGGGGGATTAGATTAAGCTAAGAAATGATGTTGAGCATTATATTCTTCATCCTATTTCACAAGGAAGTCATTCAGATTTCTTCTTTTGAAGCAGTGCAGGCAGTCAGGCACATGATTCAAACAATTTAAGGAAGCTCCTTGCAATAAACATCATTTAATTGAAATCATGACTCCTTTTAAAAAGCAACGTCTCCAGTATGGTTTTATCATTTTTGACTTGCTACTAAATCCTACTGCTCTAGTCCAAGTTTCTGGCTCTAGTAAGTTACCAGCTTCAAGACTAATGCTCTAGCTACATTTCTCTGACTAGGATGAGTAGTAGTCTTTCAATCAATAGATGCCCTTCATAGATTCTTCATCAAGTGTCAGGTAATTCATATTATATAGACGAATGTTTGTTGATCTGAAACTGCTAGTTTCTTACCAATCCATTCTCTCTTTCCTTGCGCAGTCTGGGGACTTCATCTGCTGTTGCACCGAAGAGAAAGAAATTCTCCTCTCCTATTTCTTCCCTGATTTCAACATTAGCGCCATCCAAGGTTCCTATTATAAGGCAACCATTGAGTGCAAACTTCATGTTGCTGGTGCCACTTGCTTCCATGCCTGCTGTGCTGATATGCTGTGACAACTCACTTCCAGGAATAAGCATCTCTGCCACAGATACATTGTAATTTGGAACAAATACTACCTGCAAATTCAGTCATTCATGGTACATAGGTTTAAATATGCCACATGGATGAAAACAAATATTCAATAAAGCACACACACAAACCAAAATCTCATTGAGCAAGCTGAAACACACAAACACACTGGCTTGCAAAATCAAAATAGTAGAAGCACATACAGAAGTTAATCAAGGGATAAATGAAAGATGAGAAGGTTAATAACATCTGAAGTTTCAAAATGTCTCAATCCTTATGGGAAAGAAACTGTTGGGTTCTTTATACACAGACTACAGAAAATTCAAATACTGAGGTGACAAAAAATGTGCTACCTTTCCTGGAAGAGAAAAATGGAGAAAGAATCCAACAATCCAAGTAAATTGCATAACACAACTTGTTTACAGAAGCAACTAAGAATAATTAAAAAGATAAACAAGCTTTTGGAAAATCCAAAATTCAAAGTGGATTCGTCTAATAGGAAGTCCATGCCATTTAAGACTACTTGATTCAGTATATTGCGCATCCACCATCAGTGGGGCATTTTTTTGTTGACACTTTTCCGATCTAAGGTCAACTGGTTCAACCAATCTGGGGGTCTTGACTTGTGTTCAAAGTTTTAACCCCATAATAATGGCAAAAAATCATTTTTGTCAACAGTGTAGCTGCCTTGTTTTCCTACTGCTGAAGATGTATTTCAGTGTTTGCAGACGGTAAAAACTTATTTTCAGAAAGATCAAATGTAAAAAACAACATACCTTTAAATAACTATTGACTTCAGGATCGGTATTGACAACAGTGCCAACATCATTTACCAGCTTTACAATTCTTTTAGCATTTGTATATGTTGCAAATGCTTTTCCTCCAAACATAATGGTACGTGGAGTTGTTTTCTTCCGCTCTTCAGTGCTCATCTCCTGCCATAGTTCAGTTTAAGGGAAGTTCAGAGATAGACAATGCATGTTCTTTCTCCCAACCACACATTGGTAAGAAAATAGAAGAATTTAAAGACGACGGCCACAAATGATATCATCATGATCACACGTAATAGGTGAAGTTGTACAGGTGGATTACAATGATGACAATAGGTGATCCATGCTGAAATAACCTTATTTTGGTCTACAAACTGTTTAATTTGAATAATAAGCACAAATCAGAACGAAAAGGATGTTTTGTATTTTGTACCTTTAGTTTCTTGTACCTATATATTGCACCCAAAATATTCATCAACTGTCTCTTATATTCATGGATGCGCTTGACTTGTATGTCAAAAAGACTATTTGGATCAATGCTCACACCTGTTTCTCGCAATATGTACTGTGCTAAACGCTGCTTATTAGCCATCTTGGCAGATGACCATTCAGCTTGTAAGTCTGCATTTTCAGCAAACTTTTGGAGGAAGCATCAGTATTGAATCTGGATCCATTACAATAGCAAGAAACCATCCCACGTACAGAATTCACACGAATTGTAAGTACTCACCTCTCGAAGACCTACAAGTAGGTCAAGGTTGGTAACCCACTGGTCAGTTTTCAACCATTTTGTAATTATATTACTGAGCTCAGGACTGCAAAAGCGAAGCCACCGGCGAGGAGTGATTCCATTGGTTTTATTTTGGAACTTTTTTGGCCATATAGAGACATAGTCTGCAAATAGCTCAGCCTTTAGTATATCACTGTGTAACTGAGCTACACCATTCACCTATATGTAAGAAATCACAAAGTATAGAAATTAAGAATTTGTTTTTCAAATTTATCAAAGGAGTTTCAGATGAAGCCAGGTTCAGCTTAGAAGTGACTTGTATGTGGATGTTTAGGGGCTCAAGAAATCACAAAACATCCTACTTCACATTTTTTCTTCTATGATTGATCATTACCAACATCAACTACTCTACAACTCTAAACAGGGTTTTATGGTTGGTCCATGACCCCTGGTTGCCGAATGCATCCATGGGGCAATCTTGTGTAATGTGATAAAAAAATCATATTATTAGAAAATCATTCTACATTCTAATTTAGAATTAAAATATTCTAATAAATTCTCAAAAGATTGATGACAAACGGGTAAAGAAACTACCATTATGTATGTTGCAAACAAGAAACCACTAGCATTATCTTGCAACACTAGGTATTTGGGCTCTACTTTGTAGTCTACACCTGTGATGATTTTGTTTTCTAATCAAGAGAAATTTAAATTTAAGGTGAAAGATCTACCCTCAGGGAGAAATTATGGCATGCCAAGCAAGAGATGACTTATGTTTGCAGTTGAAAGGCGACCAAATAATCCTATCAGGCCCAATCATTATTTGGAGGAGTTAAGAGACAGTTAATGGATATAGTTAGCTACTGTGTGATTAGATTTCCAAATGACCTCTTACCTTATGTGAAGATACCACACATAGATTTGCCATCCGCACAACTGGTTTCTGAGGATTATTATCCAAGATGCACATACTAGGAAGCTTGCTCTCAAGATCAGGTCGAGTGGTGCGTATCATTGTGATGAACTGCAAGATTTTCATATTTTATTTCCAGATCACAATACTGCAAAAACAGATGTGGAGAAAAAGGAGGAGAAAAAAAGGTGATGTACCCTCTTGTCTATCTCTTCTATGATTTCCATATGCCGCGGGAGAAGCTTCCACATTACAGACTGTGACCATTTTTCCAGTGCTTCAGGAAGGACTGTATGATTGGTATAAGCAACTGTCCTGTTTAAAATATTGATGCAAAATATTCAATGAATCGAATAAAATATGCATGGAAAGACATGACCAGAAGTTGCAAGATGAAAAATATAGCTGGAAAACAAAATTAAATCCTGAAAAAAGGCACCTAGTTGTGACATCCCAAGCTTCATCCCATCCAAGTCCTTCATTATCCAACAACAATCGCATCAGCTCTGGAATTGCAAGAGTAGGATGAGTATCATTCAGTTGTACAGCGACCTTGCTAGAAAATTCAGACCAGTTCCATGATCCGTTCTCATTTTTTCTCTCCTTAAATCTAAGAATAATATCCTGCAATTGATTCCAACATCAGGGTTAACTGTCATGGAGATTTGAAGCACAAGAAACTGAACTTTGTAGTTATTGCATTTCAACAAAAAAAGAAGAAGTTATCCTTCAACAGATATCATAGTGGTGCTTGTGACAGGAAAGACATTGTAGAACATTAAAGTGAGTTGCAGTTCGGAAAAAAAAAAATCCGATTAAATTCTCTATAGTCAACTGCAACTTCACATCATTTGAGAGTGAAAAGCAGCATAAAATCCTAGAAAACGTTAATTTTCTCCTGGAGCAATAAATCTAAAAGTACTCTGGGTTTCCTTTAACAAGAAAGTTGGCATCCCATTAGTTTGATTCAGCATGCACAACGGCTGATTGCAGATTCCCTTTTGACAAAAAGTGGCTACCATTGCCTTTCATGAAGTAAGATGCAGTAACAGTGCAGCAAAAAAAAAAAAAGTGAAATGCCCACTTGACCAGATATGTCCAGAATGCAAAGAGATAACTATTCTGGTAAAAATTCTTTAAGTGTAACCCCTAGACCCCTTTTCCTCTCCTCGCCACTTTCAAGGCATGATGCAGACTTAGATGCTAAGGCATACATAAAACTATGAGGAATGAAGCCACATTAACACTAAAGAAGAACAAATATCAAAAGTAAGTTGCCAACCTGAAGTGAAGCACTGCACAGAAAGAATTGTTGCTTCAGCCGCAAAAGTTTTCCATTTTCTGTAGCATCCCCAGGATAAAGAACAGCACAAATCTGCATATGCACAATTTTTAAACTAGTGTTTCAGAAAACATGTGAAATCTGCACGGATGCACATACTTTATTGAATCTGAAAGAATGTTAATCTCAAATAAGCAACAAACTGACAAAAAGAGAGAAACAAGGTCCACTTTGGTTTCCTGAGTGGGGTCTGTTCTTAAAAAATAAGCCAAAAATGCTGGCCAGAGCATCCTTTCGGATGTGATAGTTGAAACACCAACCTGCTGAGCTCGAGAATGAAGCTGTGAAGCGGATTCATACTGTCCATCATTAAATAGAAATAGATTGAAGTCGTCAGAAGAAGCTCTTGCTTCCCAGAGACGAAGACTAATGGTGTTCTTGGTTTTGTATCCTGGAATTGGCACATCATAGGCTAGAGCTTGCACAATGTCACCACCAACCCATTTTCGGCTGTATTTTATATACAACATGAAACAATCACGCAGTAAGCTCCATATCTTAAAAAAAGCAAAATGAACATAAGCATGAGAAAGAAAAGCACACTAAAAAAGAAATTCTGATCCCTTCATCCATGAAGGCAACCTGAAACCACATTAAATTGAACGATAATCTATTCAATTCTTTTTTTAAAAAAAAAAAAACATTACAATCAAATTAGCACTTACGATCCATCAGGATTAACCTCCACATGACCAAAAAACCTGACAGGAAATACAACATCATGCCTGACAATTTCCCAAGGACTGAACTTCTGCGCAAATCCAGTAAAAGGAAGAAGAACAAAAGCATCAACAACTTTCTATAAAATATACAACATTTATCACAGCAGTGTAAAGCGCAACCAAACAAACCTCCAGCCAGTCCTCAGCAATTTCTTCTTGGCCCTCTTTGGTGATCCGCTGCTTGAACAGCCCATATCTGTACCTCAGACCATATCCCCATGCTGGCAAATTCAACGTTGCCATCGAGTCTAAAAAACATGAAGCAAGTCTTCCTAGACCCCCATTTCCAAGTGCAGCATCTTTCTCCTACAAAATCACATTACTAAACATTTTACTTATTTTAACTCAATTAGACCAATGTTAAACTGAACTCCACCGTAAATGCAAACTAGCAAGTTTCCTCTCAAGACAGTTCACCGGCCAACAAGAGTAACTAGATTCATTTTGGCCACGTCTGGTTATCTTAGAATAGGATTCCCATTAATATTTTTTTAAAAAAATGTATCATCTACTTGTCATTGCTTGTGGAGTTCTAATCCAACCTGCATTGGGAATTCAATTAAAATTTCCAAATAATTCCATTAAACCAATTATTAGAATCCAGTAAATAATAATAGAAAGCTTGATGTAGAGAAGAGGAAGAAATGATAACCTGCTCAACAATGTCCTCAAGCTGATGCCCTAACTGATTCAAAGCCTCACCATAAGCATCTTGAATGTCAAGATTCCCAATTGCATTAGTCAAAGCTCGTCCTTGAAGATATTCCATTGACAAATAGTAAGTCTGCTTTGGATCCTCTTTGTGATAATGAACATAAGTCTCATTCCATTGCTGCGCCACCAATCAATTTATCATATCCACAAAAACAAACAAACAGTTTGCGAAATTAATATTAATAATAAAAAAAGAGAGTTAGTTACTTGAATGAGGCGATCGCGGACGCTTTCAGCAGTGGCAAAGTAGGCTTGTTCAGGTTCGAACTTGAAAGGAGAGAAATGAGGACTGAATTGTGCATGGTAATTTATATTTGATGCTACCTCTTCTGGTTCACCAGCTAATGGGCGTGCGATTGGAGGTACTTTAGAAGAAGAAACCGCGGACACTGTTGCTGTACTAGTAGCAGCGCCAGCACTATTGGGCTTAACACTAGCAGGAGCCATTATCGATCCTAAAAAATCCCAACTTATTCTCAATAAGCTTTTCAAAGTTTTTTTTTAAAAAGCGAGCGAGAGAGCGAGAGTTTTTGGCAATCAGCGAGGCAAGTTGGAGAAAAATCAAGGAGAGGAGATATTTATTTTGTAGAGAGAGGGGTGGGGTCTAATTCTAATCGAGGAAAAGTGAGAATATGTGGAAAGGCTGAGATATTTGAAGGGAAAAGGACAAAATGTGAACGTATAGGCAAGGGGAAAAAATCTGCGTAATTGGAGAAGAGACGAGTGAGGTTTCTTTCCTTCTTTTGCCTTTATTTGAATCTCAAGTCACATGAGTGAGTGAGTGAGCGAGCGAGCGAGCATGGGAGTGAGTGAAGGGCGGGGAGACACGGCACGTTATTGGAGATAGGGGAGGCGGTCATTGGTACGGGACATGTGGCGGCATCGTGTGAAAGCGCGAACACCTAAGATGGCTCGAAATCCGGATCTCAAATGTATTTATCACCTCACTCTCCACAGGTCGGCTCCACACACGAGAAGATGGGTCATGTCATGGTCACAGGATTCTTGAGAGGGGTCTTTATGGAGAAGAGCCGTGAATGGTTAAATCAGCCAGCCTTTTGTCACTCGTGATTTTGATTAAATGTCTGTTGCAAGATTCCAGTTCTCTTCTCCATATCATCAGCCTTGGGAGCTTTTGATCATTCGATACTGCACCCAGCCACATTCAGAGTCATCGAACAAAATTAAGAACCAGTTAACCTGTCATGGCGTTTCTGTCGCAAAAGACAGACACGAAGGCTGACAGAGAGAAAATCCCCTGTTAATAGAATGAATGCAGGCAGGATTTGAGATGTCTTTCAGTACTTCTGTTAGAATAACAATTAAACAAAATTAGCTTACAGTGAGGTTACTGATGCCAAAGAGATTGCAAATGTCAAAGGCACAACCACTCATTTGGATTCTATACAACCTGTTAAATATTACTATGGGGTATCCGACGTGGAGAGACCATCCACTTAACACGGCTTAACTGACACTCATGTCCCTCTCCCACAAGAGGTCTTGGCGGTTCCTTTTCAGGGGGGGGAAAAAAAGGTTCATCTATATTTCATGCCTATCGGCTATCAGCATGAATATTATGCGTAGGATTCGGGTTCTCTTTTTTCCTCACGAGAAATTTACAGAAGAGAATCGACAAGCAAATCCCATAAATTACCGCTTCATGCAGAAATGAATTTATAGCCCCCACCATCTTCAATACCAAATGCTGCTTCTCGACTCTTTTTTTCATTTCTCCGAGGAAAGTCTGCAGATTGGTGAGAAATGAAAGCAGAAGAAGATGGACCACTTGCTCTCAAGTCTTTTCGAATTCCCCATAGCACTTCACTGCAGTCCTTCATGGAAGGCCTTGATTGTTTTGAAGGTGCTAGGCAGTGGCGTGCTAATTTAAGCACCTTCTCCATTGCCATGGTTGATCCAGGACTCCTCCTTAGTAATGGATCCATGACAAAAATGGCATCTCCTCCTTTTAAACTCTGCATTGCCTGCACAGGAAAGGTGTTCTTGCGCATTACATCATAATGTTATGATAGCAACATCTTATGCATGATGGTATTCTCATTAATCTACATGCAGCAACAGCACATGGATGTCCCATACACAGGAAGTGGATTATTTTGTTCGAGCTCCACCCGTGCGATGTTCAACATGTTACCTATATAATCCATATAGCTTGCATTGATGGGCCAGTTACCAAATATTGTATATCCTATCATGAACACATAAAATTGTTTTAAGCAAGAATTTGATTTGTTTAATATAACTTTCCCTTGATATCCATGCACTAAGTTTTTTTCTATTTTAAATAGAACCTTGCCAACGGAAGTTTTGAGTTGAGGGAGAATTTGTAAGTACTAACCAAAAGAATGCAGATAAGAAATCAGGATTAATTTGTGGATTATTTGGTACAAAGGCATAGTTAAAGCAGAAAATGAGCCGAGACCTTCTGAGCAGAGGAATTCTCAAAACTCATCTTCAGCATGAAAGACAGATGAACAATATTGTTATCAAGCGGCTTCAGAACTTGAATCCATGTATCATCCATCATTTCCCTTCCCTACTGTCAAGACTAAACCGCATTTTTCTAATATTTGTACCAATAATATTTATGATTATTATAACCCAGCAGGCTGGTTGATAGAAACGTGAACCCAAAGATCAGAATGATAGTATTTATCGAATGCAAGCACCTTCTAATAGACATGTTTCCAAAATGTGATCAAATCTATGTGAACCAGGCATGAATGCTATATATGGTTTGATGGGAGTAAACAATATACTTGCACTGCAGATGATGCTGTATTTGCAGGACTGGCAAGTTGCAACACTGCTGTAATGCAAGTATTAACTCATATACCAGAATCAATTGCCTAGCATATGTGAACCCGGAGATCTAATTCAGAAACTAAAACAAGCTGTCCATGTTCCCTCGACTGATAGAATGAATGACACCTTGATGGCCCTGACTGCAAACGCTACCATTCCTAAATTCTTGGTGACAGAATGTTTGCAATGTGTACAGATATCCAGGTGTTAATTCATAGTTTGTCATATCTAAAGATGAAATATCCGGGGATGCTCCAATTCTTACCCATTTTATGGTGACTCTCTCTTTTAACGATCTCTTTTGTTCAATCGGGTGTCTTCCTGTCATCAGTTCAACAAGAAGCACACCGAAAGAGTAGACATCACTCTTTTCAGTGAGTTGATATGTCCTCAAGTATTCAGGATCCAAGTAGCCTGTTGTTCCTTTGACTTGAGTAGAAATGTGAGTAGCATCAGAACCTTCTGTGGTCAATCTCGCAAACCCAAAGTCTGCCACTTTGGCTCGGAGTTTCTCTGTGATGAGAACATTCGATGCTTTTATGTCTCTGTGGATTATTGGAGGATCTGTCAATTAAACAAGTGAAATTCAGATTTCTGAAAGCTTCTATGATCCAGAATATGAATCATGAAGATGTTCCAAATAAGTGAACAGATACACATCTCAAAACAGATATGCTAAGCTTTTTAATAATGTTTTATAACCACACTTGCTGGAAAATTTCAAACAAGCAAGCTCCTTACATTTGAGATTATAAATCCATTCACTGATACCAAATATAAACTAAATGCAACATCCATCCAGAATTGATCGGTCACGATGCTGCTAATGTTGTATGATTGAATCAGATCAGCACAAACTTTGAATGAAAACAAGCTTGTACCTGTATACGTGTGAAGATAAGTGACTGCATGAGCCACATCAATCGCAATATCTAGCCGTTCAGCAATTTCAAGTATACTTCCTTTCTTACCTGCATCGTGCAATGCCATCCTAAACACATTAGTAAATAGTTACAGGAGTACCTTTTCTGCTGCTGAAATACATTTTCAATTGATTGTTAAAAAGGAAAGCGAATTGGTAATAATTGGGTGTTATAATTATAAGCTTTAAGCTTCTGGCATAACAACCTGCAATTGTAGTGTGATAACCATGTATTAACAGTTGAAAAACATTGAAGGGCTTGTACCCTGTATCTGATTTTCTGGATCTTACAGACTAAAATCAATTTGTTGGAATTTGAAATCTTACTGCTCCTTCACTTACCATCCAGATGTTCTCGAAGATTTCCATTGCCAACATATTCAACCACAAGGATTCGCTCATCTCCTTGCTCCACGTATCCATAAAATCTCACCAAATTCAGATGTTCAATCTTGGACAGGGTAATTGCTTCATTCTGGAACTCCAGTAACAAACGCTTGTCATATGTGTTCTGCGACACAGCTTCAAGTAATTACCAACAGCGGTAGCAGATGGACCAATTCTATGCTTCTAAAAAAATAAACAAGAGTTCACTTTCTTCCCTTTTTTTCCTTTTTTGTTATAATATTCACATCTAACCAAAAAAACAGAAACTGATTTAAGGGTTACTGAAGTCGCATCTCTTGTTCTGTCGTAATATACCTTTTGAGCACGCTTCACTGCAACAAAAGATCCATCCCTGAGCCTCCCCTTGTATACGGTAGAAAAGCTACCGTCTCCAATCTTATTTGCAGGCGAGAAATTATCGGTCATCTTAAAAATCTCTTGAATGGAGAAACCACCTTCCCCAACCATTCCACTTGTGGCACTGGAAGATCCATGGGTACTAGAGGACTTGAATACCGATGAACTCTTACTTCCTGTTGAAAGATCAGTTGAAACTGCAGGTTGTAAGGAGGATTAGTGTCTGATGCAATAAATTGTTGGAAAACAATCAGAGAATAAAGGTTGACTTTTGATGTCATTCGACTTTTCTCAACTTCAAAAATTCCTGGAATGCTGTAATTTCATAGCCAAACTACGAGTATTTTCATCACACCTAATTGATTAAACTGGGTAATTGTTTTGTATATCATGGAGAGAGCTTGTCTCTCTTTAGGAAAAGGGTACACAGCATGACATGTTCTGTGAAATACGCGCCAGCCCTCCAAGCAAGCAACTTCTTTTGAGCGATATACATGGAGATTGAGCGAAAATTAAGATGATAACTTACAGGATATCCCTCCGACTTGCTTGTTGCTTTTGCCTGCATCATTTACAATGTCGTCGGCCTTGCTTTTCCTGGGAAGCAAAATTGTAAAGGCTCCAACCACTCTTTTGAATGCAGTTTTGACATAGCTCAAGACAGAACGATTTTTGCTAGGGCGCTTGTTCAGTTCATGTTGGAGATAAGAGACCTGTTTTGTTGGGTTCGTGTAAGGGGGATGGGGAGAAGATGTTTTCCTCATTTTCAGAGCTATGGCCGTCTTGTATGATTGCGTTGTGGCTTTCAATCAAAGCTTGGAGCTTATTAAGTGGTTGATTTTTGTTCAAACCAAAAAATAAAGGGAGCTCGTAGCTTTCATGTCCCCTGATTTATTCTTCCAGCGACCAATTCAAACAAAAATGTTATTTAAAGTTTTTCGTAAACCTAAATAATTGCAGTAATCTCCCACAGTCCCAATCAGAAATCTAAATTGAATGGCCGGGTCAACAGAACCAATTAATGATACCGAGTCACCGATCTGATCTGTCCTCCAGGAAGATTAGAATCTGGAAGTATTGCACAAAAATAAAAAAATCAGGTGGGTCCTATGTTAACGCGAGGAAGTAAACCCTTTATGGCCTTTTTACGGACCTCGACCAGATTGCAGACCACTTGTGGCAGTTTCACAGGGCCTGCTCTGTTGGCTTTTAGTTTTTTATCTTCAACCGAAACCCAGTTCTTCCCCCTCCATGAAAGATTGTTACATGGGTGGGGGCATGATGGAATCCCCTTATTTTCCAAGTATATTAGGGAAGCCAGGACATTTTCTGGCAAAACATGTGAGAAGTTTGACGTGATAGGATTACAGCTTACCTGCATCTCACAACATTCCGGTTTTATTCTGAGCAATACTAGCTATCAGATGGTTATTTTTCAGAGTTTTGAGACATCATCTCAGTTGCTCTTAGCCATGGAATTGTGTTCTTCACCATGGACTTTCTTAGAGAAAGAAATTAGTTTCTTTTAGTAGTTCCAATTCTCAACGCTGTCTCCTTGCTTGGCTATGGTGGTTGCATTTACGAGTACATCAGAAATGAAGCGATGGGATGCTATGGCATCATAATGAAAAGGATAGATGAAGAATGACATTCTTCGGAGAATAAGCATACTGAGGAGGAAGAGCTGTTATACAGGTGAATGAACCTCGGACCATACCTCTGAAAATCTTACATTTTGTTGGTTGAAAACCCCAATGCACCTGAAACAGAAGCTCTGTATACTTGAGACTGAGGGAATTGCACAAATAGCCACTGTACATTCTTCGATTTTATATAAGTAAGAAAAGAAAAGAAAAAACAGACTAACAGCCTATCTCTTTAGAAGGGGGATGATAATTCCCACTGCACCACCTTCTCTAACATTCCTGAGCTTCTCTATCTCTTCGGTAGCAATTGCTAGAGGTTTCAAACTCATTCAGGGGCCTGAAGAGCAAAAATACTGGCATTACAAAACTAAAATTAGTAATTAAACTGCTTAAATATGACAACGAAATCATGTGACCAGCTCAATAGTTCAGAATTAAAACTTTCAGAAACTAAAAAAACGGAGACCAATCATTGATTTGCATGTCATGTATGCAGATGGGATGCAAACATTGCCTTTTTAGTAATGTTGTGCCTGACTATTGTCTTGTTGAACATGTTGTTCAAATACCAGCATGTTGTTATTGCGAACTGTGCTTCCAAGCTTTTACAAGACAGTAGCAATACACTCCAGTACAATAGTTGGAAAGCAAGTATAAATAAAACACGAGCTCAGTGGAAATCATGAGAGCAATAGATTGATCCAGCTAAGAAGAAGAGAGAAAAATGATACTGGCCAGTTTAATCAAAACTCATTCTCTCCAGTGGAGAAGATGTCGTAGAAAAGAGCAGCAAGAAAATATAAGAGCGATGTGAGCATCAAGAATCCACGGAAAGATCCCACTAGTTCAACAAAGAAACCAGCTCCAACAGTTCCCACAATGGCTGCTAATGTTCCAGCAGTATTCAATATTCCTACAAGGAAACAGTGAGCAGTTGTTAACATACCACGCTAAATTAATGTTTTGAAGTTATCAAGTACTATCCTGAACAAGTAAAATCAAACCAAACTCATTATATATAACAGAGTTAGTGGTACCGCGTAAAACACCAGAATCATGTCGTGGATCTCCTGGAAATAGAAAGAAAATTTTTTTGACAAAACCAGAGAGAAAAATGACTTGCATCTTAACCTTTGCATCCTTCGTTACATGAGCCTGAAGATTCACAAGAAAACCTGAATGACTGAAAGACTTTAGTCCAACAGAAAAAAGCTAGCCAAGCAGAAGCAAGAGATGGACTTCTAGCAGTCGTCAAACCAATAAGAGCAATCCCAGCACCAAAAAAGTTTTATGAGGAAACCAAGGTTGCATGCATGCAAACAGACAACGAAAACAAAATATAAGGCATACAGAGGGAAACCAAATGCCGACTCAACTCTCAAAAACCTATCTTCCAGAGTATATAGTTCAAACATTGATTTTCATATATTTTTTCACAAAATGTGGGTGTGTGAGGAAGAGGAGAAAGAAATGAGATATGGTTGCAGTCATAAGTAAAAGAACTTAAAATTAACATCAATCGTGACGTAGTTCAGGACTTCAGTCATACTTCAACAAGATAACAGTATTTTCATGGCGCCTACAATTTGATTTGAAGTACAGCACCATATTCCACAATCACTTTATGTAGAGAGGTGTTCAAAGAACTTCTCTGAGAGAATAATCTCCACATGAAAAGACTCACTTTTACTGGAGCATGTCTGGTTGTATCACAAGAAAGTACAGACTGATAAACAAATATATGACAAAATCTTTACAAAAGAAGTAAAAGAATTCTTTTTTTTATTTCAAGCCCTTCGCATCCAAAGGAACATATAGATGATAAATCGAGAGACTTCTGCAAGGTCATTAAAATCATAGACTGTGTAAATAGAACATGTAAATATGCATTTTGATCATATAAAAAAATAAACAGGGAGAGACCTGCACGATTTTTCGACTCAAAGTGACACTTATACCACTGCGTATCAACATATCTGACCACGTACCACCAAAGTATCCCATGAATCCTATCACCCTCCATGGAGCAGCACTAAACCATGCTGCATGTTTGAGGTCAACATGATATATCTGTTCACAACATTCACTATAGCATATCTTCCTCTAGTAAATATGTGCAAACAATGCAATAGAGAACCACAGTTAAAGCGATAAAGTTGGCCTTACTGTGTTAAAATAAATGGGCATCCAGGAGAGAATAACAAAAAATCCCTGCAGACTTTTTTAAAACCATTTCAAAATATCAGTACCATAAGGTGATGGTGTTCGTCCTCAGTAGAGCTGAATCTAGACACTGGAAGCAAAGACTTCCACATAGTACAATCATTCTAAGCATCATACTCAGCACAAGAGAGGAAAATTAATGACAGATTCTAGATTAAAGTATGATGTGTGAAGTACCCAGCTATGTATGGTGTTGGCAGCAATTAGGGACCAAGTTGGCATCTTAGAGAGCAAGCGCCTGAAAGGAGGGATTATTCTTCTTGTCTTAGATTTATTTTCCATGGGAAAAGATTTCCACTCCTTGTTTAATATGTACTTTAATTCATACTCTGAAATCTCGGAACTTCGGTCAGGAGTACATGATATTGCAGATAACCAAACCAAAACCCACAGGAATCCAGATAGTCCAAAAATCACATATGGACCAAATATACTGCCTTTTGACAAGAGGATTGGAGATTGCGTGAGTCCTATTGCATTTCCAAAGTTGAAATCTAGCCATTGCAATCCCAACAGCCCTGGCTCGTTCTGTCTCCGGGAACCATCTAAAAGAAAAGGTTTATACAGTTTCTTCAACATTTTAGCTTCACCGCCTTTTAAACTACAAAATAGAATCACGTAGTACATTGTAAAATCATGCTGGCCGGAATCAAACAAGAGAATTAAATGAGACCAACAATACCTTGCTATCATGTTGTTCATACAAGGATGAGCCACGCCATCAGCAAAATGCCGAGCATTGCTCGCGTAGCAAGTAGAGCCCATAATGAAGTATCCGCCACCCATGGCATAAGAAATGCAGCTAATGACCACAAGGCAACACCCCATCCCATCACTACCTTACCACCATAATAATCCACTCGCGTCCCTACTGCTATTGGCGGAATTAGATATCCCCGCAGGAAAGATGACTGTCATGGATCAGTAGAGCAAAAATACGCTTAAATTTATTTTTTTTAGGAAATTGCTCGTATAATTTGTTAAAATTAATCCGATTGGCACGGTTAATCATGTAGTTATATTTTTTATTAAAAAAACTGTCAGCACACTTGTATTTTGCGGTAAAGAAACAATTAATTAAATTTATTTCACATTTCTAAGCAACTAGCATGAGAAATTCAACTTTAAATACATAATTAAATAAATAAAAATCACCTGAACAATACCGGAGAAGGATCGGTTCCAACCGTGAGCAAGAGACAAGAGTGCAATCGCCGCTCACATAACCACACAATCAGCATTACAAAGAGTCAGTGCCAAGGCAAGCATCGGCACCACTTTAATCCTCTCTGATGTTTTTTCGGAGTCGTTAATTCGCGGTAGAATTGGGATTTGGGAGTGAACTCGGTGGAAGGAAAGGGGAGTAAGGAAAGCGTGAACGATGTCGTTTCATGGAAATACAGGCATCCATCTGAATTCTATTGTGACTTTAACTAACATCAACAATTAATTAACAAAGAAATTAAAGGATCTCATTTTTCATTATGCTTCTCCTGTTTATTCACTCACATTTTATGGTTACTAGTAATGTTCATTGACACCTTTTCTTTTCTAGACTTAAATTTTTATCTTTTTTTCTTTGATCATTATTTTTTTCTTCTTTTCAATTTGATCCTTATAAGCTATGTTATCATGGTTTTATTTGTTGGGATTTATTTAGATTTACATGATCTTGGGTATACGGGATCAGAGAATATTTCAACATAAAATGAATGATCTCTTCTTTTTAAAATGTCAGAAAACATTTTGGTATAAAATGAATTATCAGTTTTACATAATAGAATTTTAAGTTATTATTAAAAAAAAATTAAAACAATAAGAACCAAAATCAACATAAACCAAAAAAAAAAAACTATTGTTTTAAGATTTTATATTTCAATCATAAACTTTATTTTTATTATATTGTAGTTCGATATTAAAAAATAAAAGAGAAAGTTGTTGAAAAAATTAAAAAAAGAAAGAGAAATGGTTTAATTAGTCACATTTTAATAAAAAAAAATAAAAGAAAAAAAAGTCAATTATCATGTAAATAAATTCATCTTGAAGATGAAAATTCAATGAATATAATATTGTTTTCTAAAATATTCACTCGAGGTATTTAAAGATTGGAAATTATTTAATTGAGATTATTATAATGTTTTTGGATATTTTCAGACTAAAAAAATTAAAATTGAGTTTGCACATTATTAAAACATAGATTATAATTTTTAAGTCATCAGATAATGCGTCCTGAAAGTAACATTGCTAACCAATCAGCGACCAACAAGTCTTAAAACATTTGAATTTGTATTATCAAGTTTAGTTACTGTTGTTTTTTAAAGTGTTTTTTATTCGGATATGCATTAAAATAATATTTTTTTATTTTTAAAAAATTATTTTTAATATCATCATATTAAAATGATTTGAAAACACCAAAAAAATATTAATTTGAAGCAAATAAAAAAAATTTAAAAAATCAATTTTTTAAAAAAATACTTTAAAAACACAAAAACAAACAAGACCAACTGTCATATCTATTGGGCGGAATCTTTAGCCGTGTGCGTGTGAAGCATGGAGTGCTTCATTCAAATATCTTATTATCCTATTCATGCATCCATTTCTGTAAAAATAAATAAATAAATAAACATCTTGTTGATGGCAACTCACAGAATCAAATATGAAAAGAATTGTTGGGAGAGTTCGTTATCCATGAATGGCAACCAATCCATAATCAAAATGGGACAGAAACCTAAAATGTTGCTTCGTTTTACATCTCCAACGTTCGGTTTCTAGTACTGCCGCTCTAAACACTAATTTAACTGGTTTGAGCATGGAACTGTCCTTTTGTCAATATACTGCTCAATGGTCGGAAACCTAGTCTTCCTCTGCACATCATGAGGCACGGGGCACCCATTTTCCATGCAAAAAACCCATCCATTTTCAAGCTTGACAATCAAGATTTCAACATCAAAATGAATGACAAACCGAAATCAAAGTAAGTTACAGAAATTCATCTTATTGGCAACATGCAGGTATTTATGTAGATAATTGCTGGGAAGATAAATATGCTTGACATACTCTTGTCTGGCATAGTACTTGTAGTGAAGTATAATCTGCACCCTAAACTTCAAGCAAAACTCAATACAGTCACATTTTGCTATTATGTTTGCCAAACAGGGAGTGTCGACCTTCAGCAATTAACTCCCCTGTTGCTTTGTTTTTCACAAGAACAATTGTTCCAGCATAGCCTCCATTTCGTCCTAAAACCCTCGCAGTAATCTCTAATTCATCCTGCAATTTTCCGAGAAAAAAGATGGACAATAAGTTAACACGCCAATCATATCAGCACAATGCAAGATCTAAATCCCATGCTATCATTACGTTATGAACAAAGAAAAAATAGCCCAGATACAGACTGTGAAAATCATCACTGATGGCAACAGATTACACATTACATGTAGCAAAAATTAACATGACATATATCAAGGTGCTAATTTAAAAAAAAAAGTTATATGTGTCAAACGCAAAGTGAGATTTCTCCTTTCATATACTGAAAGGAATGAATTGCGCTTACATTAACGTTTGCAGTGGAGAGAAAAGAGATGGACATATCCACGGAGACAAGAAAAGGGATCCCCTCAGCTTGGGCAACTAAAGCACCTCCTTCGTCAACGAGGTTTGCAATTGCCCCGGTTGCTAACTTCCCATTTCTATCCTGCCTCGAAAAATAAAATAAATCCCATAATATGATCCATAAGTAATTCAACTCAATTCGACTGTGAAACCCAATATACAATTATCCATAAAATAAAAAATCCCACAATTTATAAGGCCTCTAGCAATCCAATTAATCAGAGAGAGGGGAGTGGTTTGTGTATTTTCTTACAGTGAGGCGAGGAGGGACCTTGAAAGTGGTAGAGATGAACCCGGGTTCAATCCGGTCAGCTTGGATTCCTCTAATAGAAAAATCTTCATAGAAACTGCGTTCAGTCCATGGTCTGTGAGGGTGAAACTTGATTGAGGACACGCTCTCTGATTCTTCATTGCTCAGATTCAAAAACTCCCTGGCCTTCTCCATCTCGATTCTCGTCTAAATCTTTCAACTCTCCCTGTAGCTGTGATGGTTCTGGTCAATCGTCATTTCCAATCCCATGAACCTTTTTAACCTGAGGAGTTATTAGGCGTGGCGTCCTTATCGCAATTAAGCACGAAGTTTCGTATTAAACAGAGTTAATTAAATAATTAGCTGTAGTTCAACTGATATGATGGTTTCTTATGTTTTGATAATGTGGTATAGGATAATTTTTAAAAATATTTTTTAATTTAAAATATGTTAAAATAATATTTTTAAAATTTTTTATTTTTAATAGTAACCAATCAAAATTATAAAAAAAATCATGAAAAAACACACAAATTTAATATTTTTTAAAACAAAATAAAAATTTAAAAATACTTGAAAAGATAAAAATTACAATAATATCAAAAAAGTAAGAATCTGAACTCAAAAAGTTACAGGCTTAGAGCATCTCCAACCGGAGATGCAAATGGAGAGCTAAATCCAAAAACATGTACTTTTGCTTTTAGGATCTTTATTAAGTTATTCCAACGAAGCAGCCATCAAAGAAGCCAAAATGGCTTTT
>Ga0307510_10002566_pt1 | contig 20695 bp, 19 predicted proteins | sample 12_EM_MG_FD_207224 | JGI IMG/M metagenome (GOLD analysis project Ga0307510, IMG submission 207224) | Populus trichocarpa ectomycorrhiza microbial communities from riparian zone in the Pacific Northwest, United States - 12_EM | ecosystem: Host-associated > Plants > Roots > Unclassified | place... | reverse complement strand
GGCCACGCGTCGCGCATGGTGACCGGCACGGCGATGGTCGTCGATGGCGGCCGGGGAGCCGACTGAATGACGATCAACCGACGATTCCTGCTGGTCCGCCGGCCCGACGGTGCGCCCGCGCCGGACGATTTCCGGCTTGAGCCGCAACCCCTGCCCGACCTGGCCGAGGGACAGTTCCTGATCCGTAATCACTATGCCTCGCTCGATCCGGCGATCCGCGGCTGGCTCGACGACGCACCGTCCTACATGCCGCCGGTCGCGCTCGGCGATCCGGTGCGCGCCTCGACGATCGGCGTGGTCGCCGAGAGCCGCAGCGCCGATTTCCCGGTCGGGCAATGGGTCATGGGCCTCAACGCGATCGAGGAATATTCGGTCGGCACGGTCGGCGGCTTCACCCAGCCGATCGATCCCGCCGCGGTGCCCAAGGTGACCAATTACCTGTCACTGTTCGGCGCGGTCGGGCTGACCGCCTATTTTGGTCTCATCGATGTGTGCGAACCCAAAGCCGGCGACACCGTGCTGGTGTCGGGCGCGGCGGGCGCGGTCGGTTCGCTGGTCGGACAGATCGCGAAGATCAAGGGCTGCCGCGCCATCGGTATCGCCGGCGGCGCGGCGAAATGCGCGCGGCTGATCGAGCGCTACGGCTTCGACGCGGCGATCGATTATCGCGGCAAGGACGTCGCCGCGCTCGATGCCGCGATCCGCGCGGCGGCGCCCGACGGCGTCGACATCATCTTCGAAAATGTCGGCGGCGACATTCTCGATGCCGGGCTGCTTAACCTGAAACAAGGCGCGCGGGTCGGGCTGTGCGGTCTGATCAGCGAATATAATAAGCCGGCCCCGGTCGGCGCGCGCAATCTGTGGCGGCTGATCGTCAAGCGCGCCTCGATCCGCGGCTTGCTTGTCGCCGATTATGTGCCGCGCTTCGCCGAAGGTGCAGCAGCAATGGGCCGATGGCTGGGCGAAGGCCGGCTCGTGTTCGACGAGCATATCGATGAGGGCATCGAGAACGCCCTGCCCGCCTTCATGCGCCTGTTCGACGGTTCGAACGACGGCAAGATGATCCTGAAACTTGCGCCTGGGGAGAATGTGACATGACCGGACGGCTCGCAGGACGTCGCGCGATTGTGACCGGCGCCGCATCGGGGATGGGCGCGGCGACGGTCAAGCGGCTGGTCGCCGACGGCGCGGAGGTCATCGCGGTCGATCGCGCGGGCGTCGATGTCGTCGCCGATCTCGCCACCGATGCCGGGATCGCGGCGGTGATCGCGGCGGCCGGCGACCGGCTCGACATATTGGTCAACAATGCCGGCATCTGCCCGGTAGCGCCGCTCGCCGAGACCAACGACGCCGTTTGGCAAAGCGCCCTCGACGTCAACGTGACCGCGCCGTTCAAGCTGTCGCGCGCGCTCGCGCCGCTGCTGGCAAGGTCGCAGGCGGGGCGGATCATCAATATCGGGTCGATCCTGTCGCGCTACGGCGATGCCAATCTGATCGCCTATAGCGCATCGAAACACGCCATTCTCGGGCTTACCCGTGCGCTCGCAACCGAGCTCGGCCCACTCGGTATCACCGCCAATTGCGTCCAGCCCGGCGTGATCGTGACGGGCATGACCCGGCCGATGTTCGCCGAGCGACCCGAATCCGAAGTCTATTACCGGACCCGCATTCCGCTCGACCGACTCGGCCAGCCCGAGGACATTGCCGATGTGGTCGCTTTCCTCGCCTCGGACGATTCACGTTACATCACCGGCCAGGGCATCATGGTCGATGGCGGGGTGATGTCGCACAGCTGAGCTCCCCGCGCGGCCTGAAAAGCCCGAATCCTAGCAAATTGGCGCATCGCGGCCCCCGCCCGAATGGTCTTAGGTCGGCGCAACAGGGGAGCATGCTGTGAACGCCGTCGTATCGCCGATCGACTTCTTTTCCGCCGAAGTGCTGGCCGATCCGTTTGCTGCCTATCAGCAGGCGCTGACGCAGTGCCCGGTCTATGAAGTGCCGGGCTCCGGCATCACCCTGGTCCTGAGCTATGCGCTGGTTGCCGAGGCGACGGCACGGGTCGATGATTTCTCCAATGATTTCTCCGCGATCCTGTCGGGCGTCCGCTCTGCCGACCCCGACGTCGTCGCAGTGCTCGAACAGGGCTGGCCGCAGCGCGACACGCTGCTCACCGCCGATCCGCCCGACCACACGCGCTTTCGCAAGCTGGTCAATCTCGCTTTCTCGATGAAGCGCGTCGATGCGCTCGAGGCGCATATCCGCGCCATCACCAACAGCCTGATCGACAGCTTCGCCGCCAAGGGCGAATGCGAGTTCGTCAGCGAATTCGCCATGCCCCTGCCGGTGCAGATGATCACCGAACAGATCGGCATCGACCGCACCGATTTCGCCACCGTCAAGCGCTGGTCGGACGCCTTTGCCGACCGGCTCGGCGGGATGATCTCGAAGGAGCGCGAACTGGAATGCGCCGCCGAGGTGGTCGAGTTCCAGCATGCCATGAAGGCCAAGATCGACGCGCGGCGCGCGCAACCGTGCGACGATCTGCTGTCCGATCTGGTCAATGCACAGGTCGATGGCGAGCGGCCGCTCGACGATGCCGAATTGCTGTCGATCCTCCAGCAACTGATGGTCGCCGGCAACGAGACCACCACCTCGTCGCTGGCCGGCGGGCTGGTCCAGCTGATCCGCCATCCCGACCAGGCGGCGAAGGTCCGCGCCAACCCGGCGCTGATCCGCAACATGGTCGAGGAGATCCTGCGCACCGAAAGCCCCACCGCCGGGCTGTGGCGCGTGGTCAAGCGCGATACCGAACTGGGTGGCGTGCCGCTCAAGGCCGGCTCGATGTTGATGCTACGCTTCGCCGCGGCCAATCGCGACCCGGCGCGCTTTCCCGATCCCGATGTCTTCGATGTCGAGCGCAAGAATGCCAGCAGCCATCTCGCCTTCGGGCGCGGCATCCATATGTGCGTCGGCAACATGCTGTCGCGCAAGGAACTGGCGGTCGCGTTTGAAGAGCTGCTCAAGCGGTTCGACCATATCGAGATCGCCGACGAGGCAGCGCTGACCTATCCGCCCAACATGCTGCTGCGCGGCTTGAGCGCGCTGCCGATCAGGTTCGTCGCGCGGGGCGTCGCGCCATGAATTTCAGCCTCAGCGAAGATCAGGAGATGTTCCGCGCCACCGTCGAGCGCTTCGCCGGCAGCGGCGATATCGAGGCGCGCAAGGCCGCGCGCCGGCTGCCCGGCGGCATCGACCGGGCGCGCTGGGCGATGCTGGCCGAACTCGGCCTGCTCGCGCTCGACGATCCGATTGATTGCGCGGTGATCGCCGAGACGCTCGGCCGGTCGCTGGCGGTCGAGCCGTGGTTAGAGAGCGGCTATTTCCCGCTGCGGTTGCTGGGCAGTGCGCCCGAGGCCGCGGACGTGGCCGCCGGCGCCACGCTGATGGCCGTCGCCTTTGCCGAACCCGGCCGGCGTTACGCGCTCGATCCCGTCACGGTTCGCGCGACGGAAGGTGATGGCGGCTGGACAGTCTCGGGCACCAAGACCTTTATCCTCGGCGGCGGCGCGGCGGACCTGTTTCTGGTCACCGCCCTTACCGGTGCCGGACCGGCCCTCTTCGCGGTCGCACGCGACGCTGTCGACCCACGGCCCTATGCCGTGATCGACGGCGGCCTAGCCGCCGAAATCGGCTTCCACGACGCACCGGCAAAGCGGCTAACCGGCGCGGTCTGGGCCGATGCCGTTGCCGAGGCGCGCCTGATGGCGGCGGCGGAAACGGTTGGTCTCGCCGGCCGCCTGTTCGACGACACGCTCGCTTATGTCCGGCAGCGCGAGCAGTTCGGGCAGCCGATCGGGCGTTTCCAGGCGGTCCAGCACCGGCTGGTCGATTGCTATGCGATGCTCGAACAGATGCGCTCGACCTTGTGGCGCGCGGCGATGGCCGGGCGCGGGGCGCGCTGGCACGCCGAGATGGCGGGCGCCAAGGCGTTCATCAGCGAGCGCGCGCTACACATCGGGCACGAGGCGATCCAGCTGCATGGCGGCATGGGAGTAACCGATGAGCTGACGATCGGCCATGCGCACAAGCGCGTCGTACTGCTGTCGAAACTGTTCGGCGACCCGGCGAGCGAACTCGCCAGCTTCGCGGTGGCGGCATGAGCGCGCCCGCCCCGATCGCCGCCGGCCTGTGGACCGCCGAGCCGCGCCTGATCGGCGGGCGCGGCGCCGATGGCCGCATCCGCTTCCCGATGCCCGAGGGCGATGCAGCCAGCGGGTTCGAGTCGGTCGCGCTGTCACCAACGGGCACGCTCTGGTCATGGACGATCCAGAATTTCGAACCGAAGCGGCCGCCCTATCAGGGTCCGGTGCCGTTCGCGCCGTACATGGTCGGCTATGTCGAACTGCCCGGCGAGGTGATCGTCGCGGCGCGCATCGTCGACGTCGCCGAACCGCGCATCGGCATGCCGCTCGTCCTGCGCATCATTTCGTTCGATGATGCGCGATCGACCTTTGCCTTTGGACCCTTGTCATGAGCGATGTCTGCATCATCGGCGCGGGGATCCACCCCTTCGGCCGCACCGCGGGCCGGTCGGGCCGCGACCAGGGCGTGTTCGCGGTCAACCAGGCGCTGGCCGATGCCGGCATCGCATGGGGCGACATCCAGTTCGCGTTCGGTGGTTCCTCGGCCAGCGGCGCGGCCGACATCATGGTCAACGAGCTCGGCCTGACCGGGCTGCCGTTCGTCAACGTCGCCAATGGCTGTGCCACCGGCGGCTCGTCGCTGGCGGCGGCGCGCGCGGCGATCGCCAGTGGCGAGTTCGAGATCGGCCTCGCGGTCGGCTTCGACAAGCATGACCGCGGCGCATTCGATCCCAAGCCGGCCGAATGGGGCCTGCCCGAATGGTATGGCGAAGCCGGCTTCATGCTCACCACGCAATTCTTCGCGATGAAGCTGCAGCGCTACATGGCGCTCCACGGCATTTCACGCGAGACGCTGGGGCGCGTGGCCGAAAAGGCATTCCGCAACGGCACGCTGGCCGACCATGCCTGGCGCCGTTCGCCGGTCGCCCTCGACACGATCCTGAATGCACCGATGATCAATGACCCGCTGAACAAATATATGTTCTGCTCGCCGGCCGAGGGCGGGGTCGCGCTGATCCTGGCGAGCGAGAAGAAGGCGCGCGAACTCGGCGTCACACCGGTCCGCCTCAAGACCGCGTCGGTGCGCACCCGCCCGCCCGGATCGTTCGAGGTGTTCGCCGCGTCGATCGACGTCGATCGCGGCGTCTCGTCGAGCGTGCTCGCCTCGCGCGCGGCGTTCGAGGCGGCCGGTATCGGCCCGGCCGATATCGACGTCGCGCAGCTGCAGGATACCGAGAGCGGCGCCGAGATCATGCATATGGCCGAGAACGGCTTCTGCGCCGATGGCGAGCAGGAGGCGTGGATCGCCGAAGGCCGCACCGAGATCGGCGGGTTGCTGCCGGTCAACACCGACGGCGGCTGCCTCGCCTGCGGCGAGCCCATCGGGGCCTCGGGGCTGCGCCAGGTCTATGAGAATGTCGTGCAGCTAAGGGGCACTGCGGGCGCACGGCAGGTGCCGGGCGGGCCGAAAACCGCCTATAGCCATGTCTATGGCGCACCCGGCATTTCCGCCGTGGCAATATTGGAGCGCTGACGATGGGGACTCCCGGGGTTCGCATGCAGGGCAAGGTCGCGCTGATTTCCGGCGGCGCCGAGGGTATCGGTGCAGAGGTCGCGCGGCGCTTCGTCGCCGAAGGCGCGTCGGTGATGCTCGGCGACGTGCAGACCACCAAGGCCGAGGCGCTTGCCGCCGAACTGGACGATCGTGCCGCCGCCGTAAAACTGGACGTCACCAGCCTCGCCGATTGGGAAGCGGCGGTCGCGGCAACGGTGGCGCGGTTCGGCAAGATCACCAATTTGTGCAATGTCGCAGGCATTTCCGAGCCCGGCTCGATCGTCGATGTGCAGCTCGACAGCTGGGCACGAACAATCGAAATCAACCTGACCGGCACTTTCAACGGCTGTCGCGCCGCGCTGCCGGCGCTGGCCGCCAGCGGTGAGAAAGGCGCGATCGTCAATGTCGGCTCGATGCTCGCGCTGCGCCCCGGCGGCGAATTCGCGGCCTATTGCGCGTCCAAGGCGGCGGTGACCACGCTGACCAAATGCATCGCGCTCGATTGCGCCAAGCGGGGCTGGCCGATCCGCACCAACACCGTCCATCCCGGCGCGATCCGCACGCCGATGTTCGGGCGCTATCTCGACCTGCTGCCGGGTACGGCGGAAGAGGTCGAGGCGATGTTCGCCGCGAACCATCCGCTTGGCCGCGTTGGCGAGGCGATCGAGGTTGCCGACGCAATCCTGTTCCTGTCTTCTGACGAGGCGAGTTTCACGACCGGCAGCGACCTGCCGGTCGATGGTGGTGGATGGATACGGGCATGACGCTGCAACGGATCGACGCGCATTTCGTCGCGGCAGGCAAATATCACGACATCGACTTCGCGCGGCTGGAGGTGCTGAAGCTGCTCGCCGAGCATCCCAATGTCCGCACCACGGTGGCGCATGACTATGCCGACACCGCACGGCTCGACGAATGCGCCTTCCTGATCAGCTATACCTGCGACCTGATGCCGAGCGAGGCCGAGATCGTCGCGATCCGCGCGTGGATCGAGCGCGGCGGACGCTGGCTGGCGCTGCACGGCACCAACTCGATCCTCGAATTCACCGCCGACGGCGTGGCGACACCCGAGACGCGTCCCGACGCGATGGAATTGCTCGGCACGCAGTTCAAGGCGCATCCGCCGATCGGACCGTTCCGCGTCGAAGTGGTCGAGCGCGACCATGCGCTGACCCATGGCATCGACGATTTCGAGGTCGTCGACGAGCTCTATCTGTCGAAGACGTTGAGTCCGATCCGCGTGCTGATGCAGACCCGCTTCACCGGCGAGGCGACCGGCTTCGTCGATGCCGACTGGCATGATGCGGTGGTGCCGATCCTCTATCTGCGCGACATCGGCGCCGGGCAGGTCCTCTACAACACCCTCGGCCATTGCCGCGGCCATTTCGACCTGCCGACGCTGCAACCCTTTTACGATCACCCGGAAAAATGCGCGTGGAACTACCCGGTCTATTACGACCTGCTCCGGCGCGGGCTGCGCTGGGCGATGGGGAGCTGATCATGGATATGGCTCTGTCCCCCGCCGATACCGCGTTCGCGGAAGAGGTCCGCGCGTTTCTCGCCGCCAACCTGCCCGATCATCTCCGCGACGGCGCGGCGCGCACGCCCGGCGTGTTCGTCGAGCCCGATATCGGCATCGAATGGCAACGCATCCTGCACGAAAAGGGCTGGCTCGCGGTGCACTGGCCGGTGGCGGATGGCGGCACCGGCTGGACGCCGACGCAGCGCTATCTGTTCGACCGGGAATGCGCGCTGGCCGGTGCACCCGCGCTGTCGGTACTCGGATTGAAGCTGGTCGGGCCGGTAATCTGCCGCTTCGGCACGCCTGAGCAAAAGGCGCATTTCCTGCCGCGCATCCTGTCCGGCGAGGACAGCTGGTGTCAGGGCTATTCCGAGCCGGGCTCAGGCTCGGACCTGGCGTCGCTCAAGACTCGCGCGGTGCGCGACGGCGACCATTACCGCGTCACCGGCTCGAAAATCTGGACCACCCATGCGCACTACGCCAACTGGATCTTTGCGCTCGTCCGCACCGATCCCGAGGCGCGGCCGCAATCGGGCATCAGCTTCCTGCTTGTCCCGATGGACCAGCCCGGCGTCAGCGTGACGCCGATCATCACCCTGGCCGGCGACCATGAGGTCAATGCGGTGTTCTTCGACGAGGCGGTGACCGGCGTCGAGAACCGCATCGGCGACGAAGGCCAGGGCTGGACGATCGCCAAGTTCCTGCTCGAAAACGAACGCGGTGGGTCGTGCTATGCACCGCGCCTGCTCGTCGCGCTCGACCGGTTGATGCTGCAGGCGGCGGAGGTCGGCTCCGGCGTCAACGGCGCGATGGCGCACGATGCCGAGTTCCGCTTCCGTGTCGCGCGCCTGCGGCTCGAGGCGCAGGCGCTCGAGGTGACCGAGCTGCGCATCCTCGCCGAGATCGCCAATGGCCGGCCGCCGGGTTCGCAGACCTCGATGACCAAGCTGATCGCCTCCGGCCTGACCCAGAAGATCGACATGCTGGCCATGGACCTTCAGGGCTATGACGGGTTGCAGCTCCCGGCCGAGCGCCCGCTTTACGGCAATACCGCGCCCGAGCCGGTCGGCCACCGCGACGCGCAGGTCGCCGCCGCCGCCTATCTCAATTCGCGCGCCTGGACGATCTTCGGCGGCACCGACGAGGTGCAGAAGAACATCATCGCCAAGACGGTGCTCGGCCTTTGACGCCACGCCGCGCGCGGCAGGGGAACAAGCGATGGACACGAGCAAGCTGATGTTCCGCCCCGGCCTGATGGCCGGGCAACGCATCCTGATCACCGGCGGCGGCACCGGCATCGGCCGCGAACTGGCCGAGGCGTTCCTCGCGCTCGGCGCCGAAATCTACATTTGCGGCCGGCGCGGCGGCAAACTCGACGAGACTGCGGCGGAACTGATGGCCGCGCATGGCGGCAAGATCACCGGGATCCCGTGCGACATTCGCTCGCCCGACGCAATCGCGGCGATGGTCGACCGGATCTGGGCGGAGGGCGCGCTGACCGGGTTGGTCAACAATGCCGCCGGCAATTTCATCAGCCGCACCGAGGACATCTCGACGCGCGGTTTCGACGCGATTTCCGACATCGTGTTCAAGGGCACCTTCTACGTCACGCTCGACATCGGCAAACGGCTGATCGCGGAGAAGAAGCCGGCCTCGTTCCTGTCGATCCTCACCACCTGGGTGTGGAACGGCTCGCCCTTCACCGTGCCCTCGGCGATGTCCAAGGCGGGCATCAACGTCATGACGCAGAGCCTGGCGATGGAATGGGGCCGCTATGGCTTGCGCTTCAACGCCATCGCGCCGGGCGCCTTCCCGACCAAGGGGATGAGCGAGCGGCTCTCGCCCGGCGGCGGCAAGGAAGCCGGCGGTATGGAGCGCAACAACCCGATGGGCCGGGTCGGCGAGATGCACGAGATCGGCAACCTCGCCACCTTCCTGATGGCGCCGGGCGCGGAATGGGTCAACGGCCAGACGATCGCGATCGACGGCGCGGGCTACCAGGCCAATGCCGGCAATTTCTGGAGCGCACTGTCGCCGCTCGGCGACCAGCAATGGGCAGATATGGCGGCGATGATCCGCGGCACCAACGCGAAGGACAAGGCGGAGCGAACCGCCTGACCCGTCAGGCCTGCGGGGGCGCCTCTTTCAGGCCGCCACGGGAGGCGTCGATTCGCGATTGGTGAGGCGTGCAGCGGCGCTTTTGCCGGCAAGATACCCGAACGTCATGCCTGGGCCGAGCGTGCCGCCGGGGCCGCCATAGGTCATCCCGAACGGCGACGACATGACGTTGCCGGCGGCATAGAGGCCGAGGATCGGTTCGCCCTCCAGATCCAGCACGCGCGCGTTGGGGTCGACTCGCGGCCCGCCCTTTGTGCCCAGCGCACCGCTGCTGACGCGGATCGCGTAATAGGGCCCGCGCACCAGCGGGCCGAGTGTGGCATCTCGCCGGCCCTTGCGGTCGGGGTCGCCCCACCAGCGATCATAGGCCGCCTCGCCGCGCTGGAAATCGGGATCGTGCCCCGCCGCGACCTGGTCGTTCCACCGCGCCACCGTCGCGGCCAGCGCCTCGCCGGGGACGCCGAGTGTTTCCGCCAGCTCCGCCAGGGTCGCGGCCGATGTCAGCCAATCCGGCGCCACGCCCAGCGTGCCCGGCAGGCCGAAGCCATAGGCGTCGATATAATTCTGGTCGAAGATCAGCCAGGCCGGGATATTGGCATAGGTGAAGCGCGCGACGTCCATCTCGTGAAAGGCCGAACCGAACGCGTTGTAATTGGCGGCTTCGTTGGTGAAACGACGGCCTTGCCCATTGATCATGATCGAATGTGGCAAGGTGCGCTGCCCCATGATCATCGCTCGCTCCATCTCGTTCTGGCTGGCCGGGACGTCGGCGACCGGCGTCCACCACGCCTCGCGCATGTTGCCGATCGCCGCACCCGCCTTCATCGCCATTTTGAGGCCGTCGCCGGTGTTGGTGCGGATCGACACCGGATGCGTCATCGGCCCGCGCAGGAAGGCGCGCACCAGATCCTTGTTCCATTCGAACCCGCCCGTCGCCAGCACCACCCCGCCGCGTGCCCGCACGACGCGTTCGCCGTCGGGCGTGGCAAAGCGAACGCCGACCACTTGCTCCTGCTCGATCACCAATTGCTGCGCGCGCCATTCGGTGCGCGGCTCGATGCCGCGATCGAGGCAGGCCTTGAGCAACCGGCCGATCAGCGCCTGCCCGCAGCCGCGCTCGTTGGCCTCCTGTCGCCGCGCAAGTTCTTCCGCCGATGGTGGCTGCGGCACGGCCTTGCCCAGCGGCGTCTCGCTCATCGTGATGTTGGCGACCGGATAATAAGGCGATGGCGTGACCCGCTTCTCCCACGCCCCCAGCTCACGGAACGGGAAAATCGCACATTCGAGCGTGCGGCCGCCGCGCAGGCTGCCGCCGGGGAATTCGGCATGATAATCCGGGAATTCGGGCACCGAATAGAATTGCACCGGCGTCCGCTCCTCCAGGAAGCGCACCATCTCTGGCCCTGCGTCGACAAAGGCTTCGGCAAGCCGCTCCTCGATCATGTCGTGCGACAGGCTCATGATATAGGTCATCGCCCGCTCGCGACTGTCGGCGATGCCGTGGTCCGCCATATGGTGGTTGTTCGGAATCCACACCTGACCACCCGACCAGGCGCTGGTGCCGCCCAGCTGGTCGTGCTTTTCGAACACGGCGACCGAGGCGCCGGCATGTGCGGCCGTGACGGCCGCGGTCAGGCCGGCCGCACCGCTGCCGAGCACGATAACATCGAACGTTTCCACGGCACCCTCCTGATCATTGTCGGGAAGATGTATCGACGCGTGCGCTCCGCCGGACCTGTCACTTTAAGGGAACGCCCGGCCACTACCCTTGAAGCGATGCGATCCGCGCTGCGGTCTTGTAGTCGGGCTTGCCGTTATTGAGGCGCAGCGACTCCGTGGTGAAGAAATAGCGCCGCGGGATTTTGTAGCCGGCGAGCGACGCGCGGCAATGCGCATCGAGCGCCGCCTCGTCCGGCTCACCCTCGACGACCACCACGGCCGCGATGCGCTTGCCGAAGCGCGGATCGGGCAAGCCGATGACGCGCGCGTCGCGCACCGCCGGATGGCTCTGCAGCACGGCCTCGACTTCCTCGGGAAAGACCTTCTCGCCGCCGGTGTTGATGCACAGATTGTCGCGCCCGGCGAATTCGATCCGCCCGTCGGCGGTGATCCGCGCACGGTCGCCGGTCATCAGGTAACGCACGCCATCGATCGTCGGGAAGGTCCGCGCGTTGAGATCGTCCTCGCCGAGATAGCCGAGCGGCAACGGTCCGGCGCGGGCGAGAATGCCGAATGCTTCCGATCCCGGCGGCAGCTCGTTCATCGCCTCATCGAAGATCTTGACCGGCCGCCCCGGCACCGCGCCGAAGCCCTTGCCGCTGGTGCCCCGCGCCGTCGTCACCGCGATCGCGGTCGCGCCGCTTTCCGACGAGCCCAGCGCGTCGATGATCACCAGCTTCGGGTTGATCGCGATCAGCCGCTGCTTGGCCTCAGGCGAGAACACCGCACCCGACGAGGTAATCGAGCCCAGCGTCGCGATCTTCTCCGCCGCATCGGCCCGCGCCTCGAGCGCGTCGGCGAGCGGCAGCGCGAAGGCGTCACCGACAAAGGCGGCGGCGACGATGTGCCGTTCGGCGATCATGTCGATCGTCGCGTCGGCATCGAAGCGTAGCGCCGGCATCGTTGCCAGCGTGCCGCCACGCAATAGGCAGATCAGCGCCGAGAACAGCCCGGCACCGTGCATCAGCGGGCTGAGCATCAGCAACGGTGTACGCAGCAGGTCACTCGGCGGCACGGCCGCGGCGGCAAGCGCGACATGTTCCGCCAGAGACGTCGCGATGACCGCCGGCGTGCGGGGCGGCGTCGGCCAGGCCGACAGGCCGAACGCCTCCCACGCATCGGCATGGCACCACACCGCCGCCTTGGGCATGCCGGTAGTGCCGCCGGTGGCGACATAGAACAGCGCATCACCTGCGGGTGACGATGGGAGCGCCGCACCGCTGTGCGCGAGCGCGCCGAAACTGTCCTCGCCATCGACGGTGAACACATGGTCGATCGCCGCGCCGCGCGCCCGGGCATCGGCCAGCACCTCGGCGAATTCGCCATTCTGCACGATCGCGCGCACCCTGAAGCGCGTCAGAATGTCGGCCAGTTCCGCGCCGCGATAATGGTAATTGACGTTGACCGGGATCAGCCCCGCTTTGGCGCAGGCGAAGAAGGCCAGCATATAAGAGGGGCCGTTGCGCAACTGATGCCCGACCGCATCGCCCGGCTGCAGCCCCGCGGCACGCAGGCCGGCGGCGAGCGCGTCGGTCTGGCGGTCGAAGTCGCGCCAGGCAATCACCTGGTCGCCATGCACCAGTGCCGGACGATCGGGTTCCACCGCCGCGGCAATCGCGCGGATCGCGGTCGCGAAATTGTCAGGCGACCAGCGTGTCATGCGAAATTCCATTCGGGCCGGGACTGGGCGTCGAGCGACACCACGCCGTGCGCGCCGACCGGGTGGGAATCGCGATCAAGCAGCCGCGCGATCGTGGCGGCATCCTCGCTGCGCGCGAGCGTGCGCCAGCCATTCGCGCCGCGGGCGATGATCGCCGCGAACTGCGGCTCGCCCCTGCGATCGAACATCACGGTATGGGCCTCGATCGTCGCCGCGCCGCTCGCCGCGCGATCGACTGGGGGCACAGCGCCGCGTGCGGCATCGGCGTCCGCCTGCACATCGCCGCCGCCCGCAAAGCCGCCATCCAGCGGGTGACGCCCCACCGCCAGCGCATGGTGCTTGGTGACATATTCGCCCTGGCCATAGAGCAGCCCGGTCGCGCCGCGCCCGTCGCGCAACGCGCGAACCATCGCGGTCGCGGCATGGGTCATATAGCTGTTGAGCGGCGCGCCGAAGAAGCTCAGCCCGCCGGCGACACTCGGCCGCGCCAGCGCTGCGGGGCCGAGCACATCGCCGGCCATCTTCGGCACCACCGGGAAGCAGCTGTACAGTTCGTACAGATCATACTCGCCCTGCACCGCGCGCAACACCGCCTCCTGCGCCACCGAATGCGCATAGTTGTCGCGCTTCAACCAGTTGCGCGGCTCGGCGGCGAAGGCGCCGCGATGGATATGAACCAGCCGCTCCTCGGCAATGCCGGCGCGCCGCGCCTCGGCCAGGCTGCTAATGATCAGCGCCGCCGCCTGATTGACGTCGGGATTGGCGACCATCGCCTTGGTATAGGGCCAGGCGATCCAGCGATTGCCACCCTCCTGCCCGGCGATCGCCGCCGCGTCGGGCGCATCGCGCCGCCACGCGAAATCATTGGCCCCCGCCGCTGCGGCATAGCGTGCCCAGAGCGTGGCCGAGCCAGCGATGCCCTGCGCCTGTGTCTCGCCATGCGCCGCGGTCCAGGCGCTCTCGAACAACGGATAGACCTGTGCCGGGCTAAGCACGCCCTGCAACGCGGCGAGCGGATCAACCACGCCCGACGGATCGAAGGCATTCTCCTCTTTGGCGGCAAGCGGCGTCCAGTCGGGCGTCCAGCCTTCCTTGACCGAGCGCGTCCGGGCATATTGCGCCTCGCCACTAACGATGAGCGCGACGCGGGAAGTGCCATCGGCAATCCGCGCCGCCGCCTGGTGCAGGAAGCGCACCGGCGATTCGCCGCCATAGGGGCCGTAGACTGCGCGCGCCGGCGCGATGCCCAACCCGGTACAAAATCGAGCGGCGGTATCGGCATAGCGCCAGCTGCGCTGGTGCACGACATCGACCGAATCGACCCGTGCCAGCCACCCGCCGCCGCCATCGCGGTCGGCGCCGCGCGCCGCCGCAGCCATCAGCGCGACGGGTTCCAATGCGGCACGCGGATCGGCCGGCCGATCGGTAACCTCGCCGATCGCGACGATGACGGGGAGTTTCTCGGGATTCATCGCCCCGATCTGTCGCATGCCGGGTGCGGCGGGTCTGCCCCGAAAAGTGCGAGGCCTATGAAAAGTGGCAGGGGCTGGAGGCTTTCGCCGCATCCCGCGTCCTGCTATCTTCCGATGTGGAGAGATGCCTTGGCGACACGCCTGCTCGATAGTTATGAACCCGTAGTGCCGGATCTGGAACCGAGCCTGTCGGCACGCGTCACGATCCGCACGGTCGACGACATCCACGACGCCGCCACCGCCCTGTGCGAAATCGCGGCCGAGCGCGGCCTGCGCATCGCGGCGTGCTGCGACATTGCCTCGAAAGAGCCGATGGTCGATGCCGAAGGCGGCATCATCAATGGCGAGATCTTCGGCTGGATGGCCGATGGCGAGCGCTGGTGGGAAGACACCCGCCTCGCGCTGAGCTCGCCGCTGCCCCGCGCCTGCCGCTACGAGAGCGAGCCGCTATGGTGCAATGCCGACGGCTTCCACACCCATTGGCGCAACAAATATCTCGACGAGATGAGCCTGGTCGATTTCGCCAAGCGCGCCTTGTGCCGCGCTGCGATACTTATCCCGGTCCATCTCCCCTTCGGCCAGATCGGCGCGGTCAGCTTCCCGCCGATCGACCGCGACAAGACCGATCTGAGCGAGGAATTCGCCGCCCATGGCGATCTGCTCGGCACCGTGTCGCGGCGTTTCATCGCCGGTTATGTCGGCGCGATGCGGACCCACCAGTGGATCCCGTCGGACTGCAAATTGTCGAAGCGCGAGGTCGAATGCCTGCGCTGGGCGGCGATCGGTAAGACCGACAAGGAAATCAGCCTGATCCTGTCGCGCAGCCACGCCACGGTGCGCTATCACGTCCACCGCGCCGGCGAGAAGCTCAACTCGGTCAATCGCAGCCAGACCGTCTTCAAGGCCGGGCAACTCGGCTATCTAGGCGCCGCCAGCTAGGCCCCCACCCTAAGCTTGGCAAAAGCGCCAGTCGCGCCATCCGACTCACTGTGAAAACATCGTCCCGTCGCCGTCCCGCGCGACGGGAGTGAAATCATGGACCTCGGCCTTGCCGGCAAGAAAGTCATCCTGACCGGCGGAAGCCGCGGCACCGGCCGCGCCACCGCCGAAATCTTCGCCGCGGAAGGCGCCGACATCGCCTTCTTCTCGCGCGACGCGGCACAGGTCGGGGAGACGGTCGCCTCGCTGTCACGCCATGGCGGCACCGTGATCGGCGATGTGTTCGATCTCAACGACATGGCCGGCTATCCCGCCTGGCTGGCCAGCGCCGCCGAGCGGCTTGGCGGCTGCGACATCTTCATCCCCAATGCCAGTGCCTCGGGATCGCAACTCGCCGGCGACTGGGCGAAATGTTTCGAATTCGATCTGCTCGGCGCGGTGCGCGGCTGCGAGGCGCTCGAACCGTGGCTGGAAAAGTCGGGCGATGGCTCGATCGTCATCCTGTCGAGCATCGCTGCGGTGGAGACCTTCATCGTCCCGCAGGCGTTCAACGCGATCAAGGCGGCCTTGCTGACCTATGCCAAGCAACTCGGCCAGGCGCTCGGCCCCAAGGGTATCCGCGTCAACGCCGTGTCCCCCGGCCCGATCACCTTTCCCGGCGGCAACTGGGAAACGGCGAAGCAGCACAACCCCGATTTCTACGAGGCGACGCGGCAACGCTTCGCGCTCGGCCGGTTCGGCGAATGCGACGACGTCGCCCGGATGATCGTGTTCCTCGCCAGCCCGGCATGCGGCTACATCACCGGGACCAATGTCGTGATCGATGGCGGTTACACCAAACGCGTTCAGTTCTGAGGCCGTCCCTCCGCGACAACCCAGCGGATCGCATTCTCGACCAGCCGGCGATAATGCGGATTGGCATAGGTCGCCGGGCCATCGCCCGGCTGGAGGTAGACCAAAGGACTGTTGATCGCCCGCTTCGTCCAGCCGATCAGGTTCGAACCCGGCGGGTGATCCCATTCGTCGCGGCAGAACATGCGTCCGGCGACAGCATGGCTGGCCGACCAGAAATCGTCGCGCGTGAAGATGGCCTCGGCGCGCAACAGCGGCGTGACCGAGTCTTCGAAGATTTCGGCGAGATAAAGTTCGTCGACCAGCGGGAAACGCTCCGGCAGCTCGGCGGTGACGGGATGATTGTCGGTCCGCACCGCATCATAGGCGACGTCGTGGCGATAGCCCGAGTCGAGCCGCTCGACTCCGCGCAGCGGACCGGGCCGATAGAGAAAACGCCCGCCGAGATGCTCGGCGAAACCCGGCCAGGCCGGCCATCCGGCCAGCGCATGGTGCAGCGCCACCACGCCCTTGCCTTGCATCAGCAGCGCCTCGAACCCCGCGATCAGCGTCGGGTCGGGCGCCACATGAGCGGGCGGATCGGCCGCGGCGAAGTCGAGGCCCGGCATGTCGTAAAGCACCAGCACATCGAAATCGCGCATCCCGGCGGGATTCATCAGCAGCGCGGCGGCAGGCTGATCGACCATCGTCGCCGAGATGCCGGCCATATTCTCGAACAGGCTGGCAAAAGCGGTGCGATCGAACGGATGACCGCGCACCGCAACCAGCGCGCGGATGTCGGCATGATAATCGATCACCGGCACCGGGCGTCAGCCGAGCTTGCGCACAGGGTCGCTGCCGTCCCAGTTCCGCGCCGCGTCACGGATCATGCCGAACAACCCGTCGCTGCCGCTGGCCGGCTGCAATATCTCGACGATTCCGCCGGGATAGCCCTGCGTATCGACATAGATCACCGCGCCATCGGCACCGACCTTCGCCTCGACCAGCAACTCCGCACCGGTCGCCAGCGCGGTGGCTTTCGCGGCAACGATATCGTCGGTCAGCAGGCAGATATGGTGCATCGCGCCGCCATTGGGCAGGTCGCGATAGATTGACGGCGCATCATTCTCCTGCCGGATCAATTCGACCTGCACGTCGCCCCAATAAGCCAGCGCGATGGTGAACACGCAATCGGACGGCGCGCCGCGATAACGCATGTCCTCCAGCGCGATATTCTCGAGGACGAAGAACGGCCCCACGCCCATCACCGTCGTCCAGTGCGCCAGCGCGGCGTCGAAATCCTCCGGCACGAAGGCGATCTGCATCATCGGACCGATGCTCGCGATGCTGCTGGCCAATGTCATTACGCTCTTCCCCTGTTTAAACCGCCAGCTTACGCATGCCGACGGTCATGGCATGCTCCCGCCCGGCCCAAAAAATAACTGAGAGTTTTGCGAGGATGAGCGAGCGCGACCCCCAAATCGATCCCATCGCCCCTGACTGGGCGGCAATCCGCGCGGATCATGCCCGCGCGATCCTGCGTCGCATGGTCGATCTGGCCCGCGACAAGACCACCGACCTCGCGCCCGGCCCCATGCGGCTGCCCAAGGGCGCCTATATCGACCAGGACCGCTTCGCGGCGGAGCAAGAGCATCTCTTTCTCGGCCAGCCCGTCCTCGCGGGCCTGACCGGCGACATTCCCGAACCCGGCGATGTGCTGGTGTTCGACGCCGCCGGGCCGTCGATCCTGGTGATGCGCGGCAAGGACGGCGTGGTCCGCGCCTTCCTCAACATGTGCACCCACCGCGGCGCCAAGTTGATCGAGGAGAGCGAACCCTGGACCGGCCACATGTCGCGGCTGACCTGCCCGTTCCATGCCTGGACCTTCGACACCGCCGGCAGCCTGATCGGCCAGCCGAGCAAGGCCAGCTTCAAGAATTGCGATATCGGCGCGCGCAACCTGATCGATCTACCCTGCGTCGAGACCAGGGGGCTGATCTTCGTGCGCCCGGGCGGCGGCGCCCCTATCGACGTGGACGCGCATCTCGGCGCATTCGCCGATGTGCTGGCGATGATCGAGCTGCACCGCGCGGTGCCGGTCAAGAAGGGCATTCTCCTCGCCGACTCGAACTGGAAGTTCGCGCTCGACACGTACGGCGAGGGCTATCATTTCGGCATGCTGCACGCCTCGACGATCGGCCAGACGCATTATAACGACATGGCCTGCTTCTATCCGTTCGGGCGGCATCACCGCATCGGCTTCCCCGACAAGAGCATCGGCAATCTCGTCGGGATGGACGAGGCCGAATGGCCCGAGAGCGAATATGGCGGGGTCCATTTTCTGTTCCCCAACACGGTGATCTTCTTCGGCTCGATCGTGCCGGGCGTTTATTTCACCCAGGTGTTCCGCCTGTTCCCCGACGGCGTCGGCAAGATGCGCTGCCAGTTCGGCGTCTATGCCCCGTTCGGCATCCTGTCGGACGAATATCGCAACACCTGCGTCACCGCCTATGACCAGACCGCCGAGGTGGTGCAGAGCGAAGACTATCGTGTCGCCTCGGCCGGCTATGCCAACCTCAAGACCGCGCCGGAAGATTTCGCGGTCGTGCTCGGCGCCAACGAGATCGCGGTGCAGGCGGTCCAGCGCCACATCGCCGCGGCCATCAATATGCCGCTGGACGGAGCCGGTGCATGAGTGACGCCGATCCCGCCCGCTGCCCCGGGCCGGGCGTCGACGAACTGCTCGCCGCCGAGACGCGCCTCGTCCCGCCCGGCATTGCCGAGGACAGCTGGCGCGATCTCGGCACCGCGTCGATCGCCGCCGACCGCTACACCAGCGCCGACTTCTTCGCCGCCGAGAAGGAGCATATGTGGCGCAAGGTCTGGCAGATGGCGGCGCGCGACGACGAACTGCCAGATCCCGGCGATCTCGTCGTTTATGAAAATGTCGGCCGCTCCTATGTGCTGATCCGTCAGGACGACGGATCGGTGCGCGCGTTCCACAATGTATGCCTGCATCGCGGGCGCAAGCTGCGCACCGACAGCGGCAGCGCGACCGAACTCGAATGCCCGTTCCACGGCTTCACCTGGGCACTCGACGGCCAGCTCAAGCGGGTGCCGTGCGCCTGGGATTTCGCCCATCTCGCCGATCGCGACATGGCGCTGCCCGAGCTGCGCGTGGCGCATTTCGCCGGCTTCATCTTCGTCACCGAAAATGCCGCGGCGCCGCCGCTCGACGACTATCTCGCCCCGCTGCCGGCGATCTTCGAGCGCTGGCGGCTGGAGGAATGCTACACCGGCGTGTGGGTCGGCAAGGTGATCCATGCCAATTGGAAGGTCTGTGCCGAGGCTTTCATGGAGGCGTGGCATTCGGTCACCACCCACCCGCAGATCCTGCCCTTCACCGGCGACGCCAATACGCGCTATTCGCTGTGGGGCGACCACGCCAATCTCGCGCTGACCCCGTTCGGCGTGCTCAGCCCGCATCTCGAGGGCAAGGGCTATACCGAGGAGTCGATCCTCGAGGCGATGGGCCTGGGCTCGGGGCGCAATGCCGGTGCGGTCGGTCTGACCCTCGCCGAGGGACAGACCGCACGGGCGCTGCTGGCGCAGGCCAATCGCGCCAAATATCTCGACGATGCCGGCTATGATTCGAGCGACGTCACCGACAGCGAGCTGCTCGACGCCTACACATACAACGTCTTTCCCAACCTCTCGCCCTGGGGCGGCTTCGCGCCCAACATCGTCTATCGCTGGCGGCCCTGGCCGGACCAGAATGCGACGCTGATGGAGGTCCGCCTGCTGATGCGCCCCAACAAGGGCGATCCGCGCCCGCGCGCGGTCGAGATGACCTTTCTCGGCGAGGACGAACCCTGGTCGAGCTATACCGGATGGGGCCTGCTTGGCGGCATTTTCGACCAGGACATGGCCAATTTGCCCTATGTCCAGGATGGGCTGCATGCGTCGCCCAACAACCGCGTCGAGCTGGGCAATTACCAGGAAAGCCGCATCCGCCAGTTCCACCAGACGCTCGACAAATATCTTGCGGGCAAGATCACCGGGGCGTGAGTCCGCCGATGCTACACGCCGCCGACCGTCGGTGCGCGGGTGTCGGACGGTGGACGATGAGGCTCTGCTCGATCGTGGGCAGTTTGGTCCCCAGGTAGCCGTGCTTAAGGTGCATGCCTCATCGCGTCGCTCAATTCCGAATGCCGGTTCAAGCTTTCCTGCAGGTGATGCCGAGCGGCGCTGCGTGCCTTTTCAACGTCCATCCGCACGATCGCACCGAGTATCGCCTCATGCTCGACATCCACTTTCTCCGCATAGGCCTGATAGGCGTTAGCAGGCTGATCTCCGAGATACAGGCTGCGCGGCGGGACAAGGCGCAGCCCGAGGAACTGGATCAGCCGAACATAATAGGGGTTCTGCGTGGCATGTGCGATTGCCAGGTGGAAGCTTGCATCGGCCTTGGCCGCGGCCTCGGCATCGTCGTTCACCTCGCGCATCACCCGCAGCGCCGCGCGCATCGCTTCGATATCATTTTGCGTTCGACGGGCAGCAGCGACTCCGGCCATTTCGGTTTCCACCGCCAGTCTGATCTCGAGCAGATTGATCACGTCGGAAAATTGGGAAAGTTCATCGGGCGTCACCTGGAACGCGCGGAACCGGGACATCTCGGCGACATAGACACCGGAACCCCGGCGAGACTCCGCCAGCCCCTGCGCGACGAGCCTCGCA
>Ga0307510_10002564_pt1 | contig 20699 bp, 24 predicted proteins | sample 12_EM_MG_FD_207224 | JGI IMG/M metagenome (GOLD analysis project Ga0307510, IMG submission 207224) | Populus trichocarpa ectomycorrhiza microbial communities from riparian zone in the Pacific Northwest, United States - 12_EM | ecosystem: Host-associated > Plants > Roots > Unclassified | place... | reverse complement strand
CATATTTTCAGTGCTTTTGACTTCAGATTTCCATATTTGGGGGGGGTCAAATTTTCTCATAATGCAGTTGGGGGACGGACTAACTACCTAACCCCCTATCCGGGATCCACGGTCCGGGCCCCCCTTGCTTCCGCCGGCACACCATGACGCCCTAAGGCGCTTACCCTACGCATTAGCGCTCGCTTAACTTCCCATCGTCCTCTCACCTGCCAACCGATTTGTTTCGCAATCGACTCAATGTCCCAGGTTCAAAACACGCCCTCAACTTCCTCCCTATCCAACTTTCAATCAATCTTCAATGCTGCTGTTGAGCGCTACGATACTAAGACAAAGAACAAGCTTCTCACGCATCCACTTGCTGCCCAACTCCAATCCTGCGACTCTCCTGCTACCATTCTATCCTTGCTTCAAGGACTAGTCCAGCAATTCGATCAGGGTCGAAGGAATGATGAAAGATTTCGTAGTTGGCTCAACCCGACGGTGAACGTCTTGCTCGCGTTCTCTGCTACGCTTGGCGAGGGTGCCGGACTGGTGAGTCTCTATCGAGAATCGTTGTAGATCCACGGCCCTGATTGTCACTGATTAGGTTTTCTCTCCCGCGAAAGTAATATTTGCTGGTATTGGCATCCTTTTCCAGGTGAGCATCCTCTTTGGTCTCATTCTATTCCGGGTCATCCTAATACCGATGTCTGCCAGGCGGCCAAGGATGTCGATGCGAGTCAAGACATGCTCATCGATCTCTTCGGGCGCATCGAATGCTTTTTTCGGAGGCTGGAGTCATATACGGAAGTGCGACCGACCGCAGCAATGACGGACATAATCGTGAAGATTATGGTTGAGATACTCTGCATCCTCGCCATCGCGACAAAAGAGATCAAACAGAGACGAGCGAGTGAGCTGATACCTGATGTCGCCATCTCGTCGATCTTGACTTATACTTGTTTTAGAAAAATATGTGAAGAAGCTACTGGGAAAGAATGAAATCGAGGATTCGCTCAAGAGGCTGGATACACTTACGCAAGAGGAGGCGCGGATGGCGATAGCGGAAATCATGAGGGTCACGCACAGTGTCGACGACAACGTAAGGGTGGTGCTTGATGGTGCGCAAGGCGTTGCTTTCTTGTTATTCAGGCTGTCCTGAACGTGAATATGGCCAGACGGGAAAGATGCCAAAGAAGTTATGCGACAGACAGCACATGATGTAGACGAAGTCAAGCGTTAGTCACTTTCTGATGTAACCACTGTGTTTCCGGGGCTCAATTACACCCACAGAGACGCTGTCGCGACAGGACCTTCGAAAGTGGCTCTCTCCACCGGACCCCTCGATAAATCACAACACTGTCCACGGTTCCCAACACGAGGGCACAGCAACCTGGTTCTTCCAGGGTGGTTTCTATGAAGAATGGAGGTCAACACCTTCTCTCCTGTGGATCCACGGGAAACGTACGCCCTTCTTTCCTTTCACTACACTACACTCTAAAGACTATCGCCTTCACAGCTGGCTCTGGAAAGAGCGTCCTTTGGTGCGCGGTTTCGCCGTTTATTCTCCATTGATGAACTAACGTGTCTACTAGCTCCGCTATAATCGAGGACATCACTGCCTTGCGCGAGACTGAATCGGCATCGATGGCCTATTTTTACTGTGATTTTCGTGACGAAGACAAGCAAAGCCACCGCAGCGTCCTCCTTTCCATTCTTTTCCAACTCTCTGCTCAGTCAAATCTTTGTTTCGACCTTCTCTCTAGACTTTATTCGAAACACGACAAGGGTTCTCAAACGCCCAATGATGGTACCTTGATGAAATGTTTGAATGATGTGCTCTCTCTTCCGAATCAAGGTCCTATTTTCCTCATCGTCGATGCCCTCGATGAATGCCCCGATAATACTGGCATGCCGTCTTCTCGAGAACAGGTCCTGGACCTTGTCAAGCATCTCGTTGGCCTATGCCAGAACAATTTGCACATTTGCGTTACCAGTCGCCCAGAAATCGATATCAGGTCCACTTTCGAACCCTTGACATCTCTCCGTGTCTCCCTCCATGAACAAAGTGGACAGAAGAAGGACATCGTCAAGTATGTCGGCTCTGTGGTTAATTCGGACACGAAAATGCGGAGATGGCGTGAGGAGGACAAGAGACAGGTGATCGAGACACTCTCTGAGAGAGCTGACGGGATGTAAGCATGCCAGACTCTAGAATTAGGATGGTCTCTCAATATTGTGATTCAGGTTTCGGTGGGTCTACTGTCAGTTGGAGGCACTCCGTCACTGTCTCCCACCGAGTGTGAAGGGGATTCTTGATGAGTTACCTGAATCACTGGATGAGACATACGAGCGCGTCCTGAAGAGCATCAATAAGGCGAACAGAGACCATGCACTCCGTCTGCTGCAATCTGTCACGGTTGCGGTTCGACCACTTCGCGTTGAGGAATTGGCCGAGGTTCTTGCGGTTGACTTCAACTCGGCGCGGAACGGAGGGATCCCAACTCTCAAGCCAGATTGGAGATGGTCAGATCAACACCAGGCAGTGCTGTCCACGTGCTCGAGTCTGATTGCCATTGTCGATGATGGGGATTCTCAAGTGGTACAATTTTCTCACTTTTCGGTCAAAGAGTTCTTGACGTCAGACCGGCTCGCATGTTCAAGTGCGGACATATCCCGATATCACATCCTCCTTTCACCTGCACACACTATCCTTGCGCAGGCCTGTCTGGGCGTCCTACTCCGCCTGGACGAGCACATCGCAAAGGGCAACGCCTCGGAGATTCCCCTTGCCTATTATGCGGCACGATACTGGGTGGGCCATGCACAATTTGAGGACGTGTCATCACACATTCAAGACGTGATGGAATATTTCTTCGACGCGGAGAAGCCACATTGGGTGGCATGGCACTGTGTACGACATAGATGACCACGACTGGTGGTTCTTCACCCCCTATTCGGTGGCTCCCAGCCCTGCCCCGTTATACTACGCTGCGCTGTGCGGATTCTATGATCTGGCAGAACACTTGGTTGTCAAGAATCCAGAGCGTGTAAATGCTAAGGGCGGTCGGATGTTAACTCCACTGGTTGCAGCATTACACGGGAGCCATTTCCGGGTTGCAGACTTGTTGCATGAGCACGGTTCGGACATACATGCTCGCGGTGCCTGGGAAAACACACCACTACACGGAGCATCGTGCGATGGACTTGTCGACATCGTGCGATGGCTCCTCGATCACGGCGCAGACGTGAACGCCCAAGCCGCCGAGGGCTTTACTCCGCTCCACCTGCTCACGGTACTCGAGCGCCCTAAAATATCTCGGATGTTGCTTGAGCATAATGCGGATATCAACGCCCGGGATGAGCTTGGAAATGTTCCATTGCACTGGGCGGCAATGCCCATATTCGCCGGAGAGGCCGGAGACTCCAGACACTCGAAAGATGCACTCGAAACAATGCAATTATTACTGGACCATGGTGCAGACCCGAATGTACGGGATGATAGTGGATGTACACCACTGCATGATTCATCGTGGTGGGAGCAGGAGCATTACGGTCAAAGAAGGGGGACAGTCGAAGGATCACGCTTACTGCTTGACCATGGCGCAAACATAGATGCTAAGAACAACGAGGGTAGGACGCCACTCCAATTAGCGTTGGAGACGGGTTATCGCGAAATGGCAGAGTTTCTTTCAGAACGGGGCGCCAAGTGATTTGGAATAGCTGTACCTTCCGTGCCCTAGGCACCCGTGTACGTTGTTCAAATCAGGGCTCTTTGCTAAAGTTGGTACCAGTCACAAGCCCATGCACCCAGTTGCACTACTAGCTACCGTATCATCTCGTTCTTGTTACCGCTACATGTCCCGTGCTCTTGCCACGGCTCAGTAGTTTGCACACTCGGCTTGGCTGGGCCACCCACTGTATGGCCCGTGCATGAATACCTGCTTGGTCATTTGAGGGGATCATCTGAAATGAATTACAGTCCATGTTCACCATGTCGAGATCGCTTCAGCCATCGATGTACCATTTCCTCACCCGCGTCTGCCCACTCTGTCAGCTGCCCAATTATTTGTTCACACCCTGCACTCGTTTATCCAGGCATCCTGGTGCTCGCTTCGAGCGCGACAAGAACTACAGACCCTTCACGGAGTACGCGATGAATCAGGTAAGGGTGATGGATGTGGCAACGGGGTGGACGCTGGATTCCTATGCCATCATATCGGCATCACGAATGGGCGACTGCACCATGGGACCTTGGCCCATTCCTGTGGATACGTCAATTTGATATGGTGCCTGGAAATTGGTACCCCCCGGCCACTACGTGAATCCAAAATTACTGCCTCGACGAAATGTATTTTTGGAAGCCGCAAACGGGCAAGCTCGGCTTCGCAAAAGTCGTTCGACGCTGATCTTACTGGCTCAAAGGATATCGCACAAATTGGGTTCCCTTTAGGGGTATATGCTCGTGGCAAAACCATTTAGTTATTGGGTGAACTGGGGTGATACATTTTCATTGTAGCGTTGGCCGACATGTAAGCGTCGGAGAGGAAAAGATATGTCAGACAAACAAGCGGGGAGGATAAAATCAAACCAAAGGGGTAGAGAATATCACGGCTTAGGGGGAGAAGAGTGATCTCGGATCAGCTTTTCGCTGTCATTCACGTACTTGGCAGCTCTTTCGCGGGTGAACCTGTCTCAGTGGTCCGTGTCAGCGACCTTTATATGGGACTTTCATTGGGAAGGCGATGGAGCGTACTCGATGTTCCCGCCCTTGACATGCATGTCGGGCTCGCGAATCGCGAACGGGTTAACGTCGGTAGGGTCAAGGTTACCAAGACTGTGATTGACGAAGCGGTGGGTGGATTCGTCGGAGCGAACGGCATACAGGACGTCCTTTATCGTCGCGTTCTCGGGAAGGCGCCAGTAATCTTTGGCGATGGGGGGCGCTGCCATCTTCTCCCTGTTCCAACAAATTTCTTTAGCCCAAACCGACGTGTGGGACCCAGAACTTGCACGTACCACTCGGGGAGATGTCCCTTCTCGAGCTCTTGAATCGCATGCGTATACGTCACCACGGCCTCTTCCTCGAGGTAACCGACGAAACGGTGGCAAGTCCTCGGGGAGACGATATACGACAGGACTCATGGGCGGAGAGCGAAGGGTGAGCGTTGGGTTTTGAGACGAGCGGTGAAACACGTACAAAAGATGTTGTAAAAGACGCCTTGCGCGGCGAGGACAAGCGCCCGGAGTGGGACCCCGGGATTCCGCAAAGTCAGGAACGTCCTACACAGACCCCTGGCATTACTACAAGGGGAACATGGGAATCAAGAAAGAAATTTGGCGACGAACATCAGATGCATGCGTTCGTTTTCGGCTTCTTCTAAGAGGGTGTGAATCCAGCCTGAATCACGACGCTGATCAAATCCCCCACGTGTGAAGACGAACACGATTTCAGGGATTGCCAGGTACGGGAACGCACCATGAGGCGGAAACTCCTGAGGTGGCGAAGGGTGGCTGCGACCATGCCAGGGACACCCGCAATAGACTCGAGGAACAAAATTCGCTAGAGAACTGTTAGATTGTGCGAGATGGAAGGTCCGCGAGGTTGGACACGTACGGTCAACCACTGGTTCTCGTCCAGGACATACTTCCCTTTGCGGAGCTCCTCGAGGGACATGGTGGTCCCAGGGGGAATCGCTTTGGCAGTGTAACCCGAAACGAGGTCGAATATCCATCTGAATAATGATGAGCGCACGGGGAACCCTCACAATCGCATCGCGCATCGCGCTTGCCTGGATAGTTTGACCAATCCAAAGGCAAACTTGTCAGAGAACGTCCGGGGGTCCCTATGTAGAACCTGTGCGGGAACGTATGACTACCACCGCGTGTCTATAACGCCTCGAGTGCCACTCACTTCGACGGCTTTCAACTCTTCGGGGGTATAGACCGGGTGAAACAGCACCCAATCCCCGTTGATATGCTGGGTCGGCGTGGTAGGAGGAGGTACCAGGTCCCCTTCAAGATCATCAACACTCGCCCATTACTTCGACGAGCAGAAAATACGCACTGATGTGGGGACCTTCCACGCCCTTGTGAAGAGGCTCTTTAGTTCCTTTTGATGAGAGGTTATTGATCGGGGCACCGGTCGCCATCCGACGGCGGGCCCCAGACATCAACAACGGGCTGAACACCCGGAACGAATGCCTGAATCCGACCGCCCCTGTAGCGGAAGGCAACATCGAAAGAGACATGATAGAAATACGGTAAGGTAGTGTTGAGGCGTTGAGCCATTGACGCTCGTAAGCCTGATTATATATCACTCGTGCCTGGGCGGCTGTGCGTCGTGTCCGTCCAGGTCCCGGAATGGCTGAAGTTTCACCCATCAATGACGCTGACTACTCTTCTCGCTTGTGGAGATGAGTCACTCTACGGGTCCCGTTTCACATTTTCGTATTATCTAGCTCCTTGTCTCTGCTGGACAGAAGTGGTTGACTATACAGTATAGCACAACTTTGACGATTACAACTTTGTCTTGGTATCCTCCCCTACTCTCGCTCGTTCCATCATTTGCCGTGTTTCCGTCGCAGCCTCCTCAAGAAAGCCCTTCAATACGTCGGTGTTGAGCTTGAGGCTTGTGATTGTCCACCGGATGTGGTCATCGCCGATCGAATAGGAAAGGCCGTATCCATCTGGCACAACTGCACGGAGAGCGGTGAGCACGGAGTCACGGAGCGCTGATCACGAGGGAAGAATCATGCGACAGACAGACCTTCCCCATACCCCCAGCCATCGAGAAACCTGGATGATAACTGTGACGTCGATAGCTCCCAGTGGTTCGTACGCGAGTATGCCGGATCCCGGTAGATCTCTGGCATAGGTTCGTCCTCCTTGATCATTTTCCTCAGCCCAAACAGATGTCTGTCTACACCTTGGCCGTCGGCGGCCCACGCCGCAAACTGCACATGACGCGCAGCCGCACGACGGAAGAGTATGGCACGCTGTACGTCCTGATCGAGTCCAAGAACCCGAGTCCATGGATGAGAGATGTGTAAAACGTCGCGACAAGGGATACGCGCACCGTTGCCCTAGGGTCCATCATTGCGTCCACCCACGCTTTGCTCTCTGAGCTTGCCGCACGGATTACTTCTGTTCGCCCGCGCTGGAATTTCCGCGTCTGCGCGCTCTCGTATGTGACGCCCGGTCGCCCCTTGAGCTTGTAGAACGCGAGCTGCTTCACGAGCTGTGCCCACGCGTCGGGCGACGTTTTGAACTGCTTGATAAAGTCCTTGCCATAGGTGTCGTAGTGCAGGACGCGAAGCTCATGCGCGCCAACAAGTTCGTCGAAGTTCTTCTCCGCTTGTTTAATATCGGAAAGGACGGCATCGTTGGCTGTCAGGACAATTTCTTTGGGAGGCGTGGGGTCGACCTCCGGCGATGGGTGTCCAAGGTCGATTTTCTTCGCGACCAGGGACCCCAACATGAATTCATTCATGCGAAGAGTCGGAGTACCATCCATGCAGGAGTGTTCGCCAAGGAACCCAGAGCGACCGTTATCCCAGACGATAACTGCGGCATACACAAGCATCAATAAAACGGAATCGCAAAGTCCGCTTGAAACGCACATACGTTGGTGTTTGTCGTACCATCGGTTTCGCCCGTCACCGACCCAAGTCCCCCAAGAGAGGTCCTCACGACTCGTAGGCCTGGAACTGTCAAGCGCCACAACGATCATAGCGGATTCAATCCGCTTTAATGCTGCCTCGTTAGCCGGCGATGCTTCAATCAGCCGCTGGCGCGCCTGCAGCTATATCAATACCTTTGCGTGATGAGACAAACTCAAAAGGAATACGGACATGTGTCCAAGTGTCCCTGTTCTCGCTCGTGAGAGCGCCAAACGGGATACCCTTACGCATATCTGCCTGACGAATGACTTCGGCGATAGAACTGGAATGTCAAAAGCTGCCTTCAGGGTTTTATTATGGAACTAGTCAAAAGCGAGCTCATACGTTTCCAAATCCGCCATGCTCAATTCGGTACCGTCGGGGTACGCGAGCTTGACCTCGAAGAACCGATTGTTTCGGATGAAGACGACGTGATTGTGTGTTGCAGGATCGAACTTGTGGGCGGTGTCCTTAGGGATAGCGGGATATCGAGTGGCATGGAATCTGGACAGGAGGATGATGAGAACCAAGTCTGCGGGCCGTGCGAGCATACGTATAGACTCACAGCCACTTGTACGAATCCATGCAGAGTGGCGCCCCACGGACCTTCTCAGGCGCCAGCTGAGCACTGAAACGACAGTAGCATGGTAATGAGCACCAAGAAGAGGGACTAAAAGAACGGGTTCACGCACGTCTCGACGAGCGTCCGGAAGGGAAGCATGGCCTTGAGTAACGTCGCGGCGCGCCTCGGCGCATCTCGGATAGCCGGGTCCGCGACGTGCACGTAAAAGTAGCTCACGTTGACCACCACCGGATCGCGGTAACCCATGTACGCCGTCTCGTTCCACCAGTCTGCGAGCCAGTTGACCGTCGCAGGCTCTGCGGCGCGCGCCTCGAGCCGCCTTTGCAGCTCCGCCGCCTGCGCCGACGCGCCAAACGCGCGCACCGTGGATTCGCTGTGCGCATACTCGGAGGGGGTCAGATGCGGGCGAATGGTCTCGAGGTACTTGGCGAGCGTGGATGCGAGCGGAGGGACGGGAAGGTGCGGAAGCGAGGTTTGGTATCTGAGCATTGCGCCTTGCTTCGGGTCGGCTTTGTAGCCATCTGGAAGGCTACCGGAACTACTTGGAGGGCGCATAGACCGCGACTGGGCAGTCATTAGTTGATGCTGCGCCGTCGCGGAAAAGTCAGCCACAAGCACAATTTTGGAAAGGTAGATAAACACACATAAAGACGACGAATATGGAGGTGCAGTCTAGGTTGCGGGTTCAACATGAGAGAGGTGTCTAGGGCAAACAGATACTAAGAAGAGGGAATGATAGACAGTCAAATGGCGGAATATGAGCATGATGGTGAGATAAAGAGCGTGAGGGTGTTAGAGCGGAGCGGACTTACAGGCGCTGACCAAGCTATAATTAGGTCGGTCAATACTCAGCCTCACTAGCGCTTAGGGGTGTTGTCCTCTAACCGAACGTTACCTTTACTTTACAATATTAATGCGTCGACGGGGCTGAGAGTCCTCTATTAAACTAACTACGAGGGTCACTGAAAAAAAAACTTGCACCCGAGCTCCGGTGACATATGATATTCCCCCGATTCCCGGCTTCTCCGAATCGTCAAGTTTCTCCCGGGCCCGTCTCCACAACCCGTATCACGGCTCAATAATCATCGCTCAATACTGTACTGTAGGCCCAACCGCTCAACGCTTTCCATACCAACACCCTAATATCATTTTTAGAGCCTTCAGCTTTCCGTCTCCGGCCCACTTTTCAGACGTCTCCAGATGGGTACACCAAGCGGCGCCATCCATGTGCTGTAGTCTAATTGCTATTGTCGACGATGGCAACTTTTCTTTTCAAGTGGTACATATATTCTCGTCCTCACTTTCTTCCTGTTGGCGGCGCTCACATTCTTTCACCCGCCCGAATCCCGTCTTCTTCCCCTTGACCGTTGCGACTCGGCCCTTCTGTGCCCAAGCACTGGCGTCGAAGATCAGGCTCGCAGTCACTATCCACACGAGACGGCCTAGGTGAAGGAGTGTCTGGACGAGCATGCCCGTGAGCGCCACCTTGCCCTCGCCTTCCCGTCGGCTGTCAGTATCGATCCAGAAAGCAGCGCGTTGAGGGCGACCGTTGCCAGACGGTGCAGTTTTGAGAGGCGTTGCACGAGGTGAGGACGACAGAGCTCCGCTGGTCTCGATATCAGTATTTTGGCACATAGGGGCAGCGCGGCTGACGCGACTGTTGGTTCTAGGATTGCGAGGTACCAGACGTCCGAGAACGGGAACGAGGGTGCAGTGGGTAGATCTGCCGTGAGCGTAACAATTGACTGTGCGGAGGGGGCAACTGGTACCAAAGCTGAGTAAAGTAAGTACTCGATTCCTCTACATAAAAGTCGTATGAACGAGGGAGATACGTCTGGACCATGTCCGTGATCTTTCTAGAATTTGTCGGAGACGGTGCGTGTCAAGCGCAAGAGCTTGCGCGAACAAGATGGGTTCAGTCAAGAGGAGCAAGGACAGGCGCCAAGAGTTCTATTGGCTCTTGGGTGGTACTGGACTGGCTTGCGCTATCACCATAGGTCGTACATTACTCGCAATGTGTGAGCACTGTATGATCTGATTCCTGTCATCTATTTACCCTTGTCGGTTCACGATTTGGGCTTTATGACACTCTAGTTCTCCCATGCGTTTATCATTTATCCAATAGAGTCTATTGTCGCATTGTTTGTTCCATCATACCGTGGGACACGAGGCAGGTACTGGGAGGCTCTAAGGCTGTGCGCCCTGAACGCTCAAAAATCATTGCTACTGTCCTAACTTCCCATCAGTACCATTCTCTCCCAGCAAATCAAAATTACTACCATGTCCCAGACCTCCGCGATGCCATCGACCTCTGCGTCTGCCTCCGCGTCTGCCTCCTCGACTTTCCAATCAATTCTCAATGCCGCCTTGGAACGTTACGACAACAACACGGAGAAAACCCTTCTCGCACATCCCCTCGTCGCCCAACTCGAGTCCTGCAACTCTCCAGCCCAAATTTTGCTCGTGCTTCAAGGAATTGTCGGCCAATTCAATCAGTGTCGCAGGAGTGATGAAAGGTTAACAAAGTGGCTCAACCCAACTGTGCACGTCCTCCATGCGTTCTCCGACGCTCTCGGCGAGGGTGTTAGCTTGGTGAGCCTCAGATAATATCAACAGAAACCAAGAGTTTATCACCATTCCTTAGGTGTTCTCACCTGCCAAAGTAGTCTTTGCCGCAATCGGTATTCTCCTCCAAGTGAGCATCCTCTTCGATCTCCTTGTCCCAGTCATTGTGACACTGTTGTCTACAAAGACGGCCAAGGATGTGGATGCGAGCCAAGAGGTTCTGGTGGATCTCTTTGGTCGCATTGAGAACTTTTTCAGGCGGATCGAGTCCTATACCGAAGTGCGACCAACCGCAGCAATGATGGACATAATCGTGAAAATCCTCGTTGAAGTACTCTCTATCCTCGCCATGGCAACAAAGGAATTTGGACGCGGGCAAGCGAGTGAGTGGATCTCAAGCAATTCGTTGCTATTGACCGATAGTTGTTTAGAAAAATATTTGAAGAAGTTCACGGGAAAGAACGATCTTGAGGATGCGCTGAAGAAGTTGGATGTACTCACCCAGGAGGAGGCGCGTATGGCAACTGCGGAACTCTTGAGGGTCACGCGTGGCATTGATGACAAGGTGACAACGATCCTTGATGGTGCGCAAAGCGTATTTATCCAGTTATTCACGTTATCTTGAACATTTACATGATCAGATGGAAAAGAGACAAAAGACCTTATGCACCAGACCGCAAACGAGGCGAAGGTGACTATGCAACATACCGCAAACGAATTCAAGACGATCATGCAACAGACAGCAAGGGAAACAAAGGCGATTATTCAAAAGACCGCGAATGAGGCCAAGGTGATCGTACAGGCTCGGACTGCGAACGAGGACAACGCGAACCTGCAGCAGATATCGAGCAATGCAGACGGTGTTCCGCGTTAGTCACCTCCCACTTCACCATTATTAGTCTGTGATACTGAATCGCTCTTGCAGGCAAGCTGATACGACAGGAGATTCGAAAATGGCTCTCTCCACCAGATCCCTCTACAAATCACGACACTGCCCGCAGTGCCCAATATGAAGGGACTGCGACCTGGTTCTTCGAGGGTAGTATTTACAAGGAATGGAAGACCGTCCCTTCTCTGTTGTGGATCTACGGGAAACGTACGTCCTCCTCCTTTCTACGCATTATGCACTTGATGGACCTCTGTCCCCCGTAGCGGGCGCTGGCAAAACCATCCTTTGGTGCGTGACTTCCTCTTTTTTTGTCTCCGGTGAACTGAAAGTTGTCGGCTAGCTCTGGAATAATCCAAGAGGTCATGGAACTATGCGAAGCTGAATCGGCGTCCATCGCATATTTTTACTGTGACTTTCGTGATGAAGATAAACAGACCCGCCGCAACCTCCTCGTTTCAGTTCTTTTCCAACTGTCTGCCCAGTCCAGTCATTCTTTCGACACACTCTCCCACCTCTTTTCGACACACGATGAGGGCAATCGGATCCCTAGTGATGCTTCTCTGATACAATGCCTGAAGGAGTTTCTATACCACCCGACTGAATACCCTGTTTTCCTCATCATAGACGCCCTCGATGAATGCCCCGACAATTCTGGTTTTCCATCTTCACGAGAACAGTCCCTTGACCTTGTCAAGGATCTTGTCGACATGTCCCTCCCGAATCTCCACCTTTGTGTCACAAGTCGACCAGAAAGCGACATAAAGGATATCCTTGGTCCATTGACATCTCGTCGTGTCTCTCTCCATGATCAAAGTGGACAAATGAAGGATATTATCAATTATATCACCTCCGTCGTTTATTCAGACAGGAAGATGCAGAGATGGCGAGAGGAAGACAAGAGGTTGGTGATCGAGACACTCTCTGAGAGAGCCGATGGAATGTAAGTGCGGCGTACTTTACGTTGGAGATACGTACTCATATTGTGACCCAGGTTTCGGTGGGTCTATTGTCAGCTTGAAGCACTTCGGCACTGCCTCCCACCAAGCGTGAGGGGAACTCTTTATGAATTGCCCGAATCGCTGGATGAGACCTACGAGCGGATACTGAGAAACATCAACAAAGCAAACCGAGGGCATGCGCTTCATCTATTACAGTGTCTCACAGTTGCCTTGAGGCCACTTCGTGTTGAGGAGCTCGCGGAGGTTCTCACGGTTGACTTTGATGCGACGCGGCGCGGAGAGGTTCCTAAGTCAAACCCAGATTGGAGGTTGGCAGATCAACAGCAGGTGGTGCTCTCCACATGCTCGAGTCTGATTGCTATCGTTGATCGTGGCGATTCTCAAGTGGTGCAATTTTCCCACTTTTCGGTCAAGGAATTCCTGGTTTCGGATCGGCTCGCGGGTTCAAGTGGAGATGTCTCCCGGTATCATATTCTTCTGGAGCCTGCGCATACAACCCTCGCGCAGGCCTGCCTTGGCGTTCTGCTGCGTTTGGGCGACGATGTTGGCCCGGATGAAGCCCAGGACATCGCCCTTGTCACATATTCCGCCCAAAACTGGGTCGACCATGCACAGTTCGGGGCCGTGTCATCATGCATGTCGGAAGTGATGCAATATTTCTTCAACGAGAACAAACCGCATTGGGGAGCATGGCTTCGTGTGTATAACATCGATGACAGGTTCCGGTCACCGATTGACGTCCTCACCACAACGGGTCACCCCGTCCCCTTATACTATGCTGCATTGTGCGGGTTCTATGATCTGGCGGAACGACTTATTGTCAAGAATCCAGGGCACGTAAGTTCCAAAGGTGGTCTGAAGAACACTCCGCTGGGTGCGGCGTTACGCCGGAAACATTTCCATGTCGCAGAGTTGCTGCATCGACACGGTGCGGACGTAAATTGTCAGGACGACATCAAGTGGACACTACTGTATACAGCAGCGTACCAGGGGACTATCGACGCTGTGCAGTGGTTACTCGATCACGGCGCAACCTTGAACGCCAAGACTTTCTTCGGACGAGGACGGCGACGGACCGCACTTCACTATGCAGCTCGCCAAGGGCACCTCCAAGTATGCCGGATGTTACTCGAGCGAAATGCTGATGTCAACGCCCGGACTGAACTGGGATTTACTCCTCTGCATGAAGCGACAACATCAATCAACCACCGTGATCAGCTCGACGTCATGCGATTTTTGATCGAAAAGGGTGCGAATGTGAATGCGCGGGACAAGGACGGATGTACCCCGCTGCATCACTCGTCGTTTTTGGGGAAAATGGGTTACGTATCATCCAAAGGGACGATTGAGGGTTCCCGCCTGCTGCTCGAGCATGGTGCCAAGATAAATGCCAAGGACAAACAGCGGAGGACACCTCTCCAATTAGCATTAGGCGCCGATCGTAACAGGATGGCAGAATTTCTGTCAGGTATGGGTGCCAGATAAATACGGGTTGCAACAGTTATAAACTTGTACTCCCGCCGCATGTGCCGTACATGTCATGTTTATTGATATCATTCACGGAGCATCACGGCATAGATACCACTGCTGTTTGGTTGCCTGTCACTCTGAGCATCCTATCCTCGATGTTGCAGTCTGCACTGCGCTAGCCATCGAGTCCGAGGTATGATGGGCATTTCCCTGCTCTCGAAATATTCAAAGAATGGGTCAAAAACTCGAGTGCTGATGCCCTGATGCCCTGATGCCCTCTTCGGTAGGTTCGGCGGTCGGAGTCCATATCCCAAATGGGCACAGCACCGTGTTAACCCCAATAAAGATATGCTTTTACAGCTGTAGCACAATGAACACAGAAAGACATGTGTTCACTTCCTGGTCCCATCGGCTAACCCAATGGTCTGGTTCAATCCGACAAAGAGGAGAATATATGGAGGTGCCGTGATTACAATAGCACATCAGGCAAACTGACGCAAAGATTGTACACCCAGCACCAGGTACACAGTGTATTCCTGGTTCACTACTCACTGAGGATCCCCACGTTCCCCTAGCCCATCTTCCACAAAACACAGACCATACCGTATAACCCACACAATAAAAAGTTCTCATGTACTGCACAACCGGTCCGCAACTTCCATCACCAATGCCCTGATCTCCTTCTTGCGTACCTTCAACTTCCCATCTTCTGCCAACTTGCCCTTCAACGTCTCGCTCACCTGCAAAACGCCGAGCAGTGGAACAAGTTGATCTTGATAAAAAGGTGATAGCCGGATCAGAAGTGCCAACGTCGCGGTCAACCGGTGCACTATAAACAGTCCCTGTCAGCGACTTGTGCTCATTCACCATCTCTCCTCGTGATCGTAATCACAGGATACGCGAGCGCAAAGAGATCAGAACTCACCCGCGTCCTCGCTCTCTTCCTCGTTGGCAAGTGCCTCCGTAACCGCGCTCACCAATTCAACCTCCCACTCTCCGTCCTCCTCGCCCGCCCGAATCCCATCGATGGCGCCGTCTTCTTCACCCTTGACCCTCGCAACTCGGCCCTTCTGCACCCAAGCACCAACGTTGAACGCAAGGCTCGCGGCCGCCACCCGCACGAGACGATCCGAATGAAGGAGTGTTTGCACGAGCACGTTCGTGAGCGCCGCCTTTGCCCTCGGGTCCGCAGCCAGTAGCGATCGGGAAAGGGACGTGCCGAGGGCGTTCGTGGCGAGGCGCAGCAGTGTGAGGACTGTGGCGCGAGGCGAGGACAACAAGGATTCGCCCGTCGATGTCAGCACTTTGACGAGCGGGGCCAGCGTGGCCGAAGCAGTTGTTGGTTCGAGGATCGCGAGACGCCAGATGTCCAGAAGTGGGAACAGGGACGCAGCTGGCAGAGCTGCCGCAAGGGTGGATATTGTCTGTGAGACGGCGGCGACTACCACTGGGCTGGGTGGAGCTCTCGATTTCTCCACATAACGTTGTTTGAGCCAGGGGAATACGTTCTGCGCCAGGTTGTCCTTGATCTTTCCTGGATTCTCCAGAGACGGTGTGCCATCCATGAAGGAGACAAGCTTATCGTGTACGGTGTCGAGCGTAGGTACTTGGGCAAATAAGATGGGTTCGGTAGAGAGGGCAGATATAGATGGGAGGTCCAACGACATGTGTGGATGGGCTGAATAATCCATCAGGCTAAGGAGCTCTTTGCTCGTAAGTGCCAAGTCAACTCACGAGGGAAGGCCTGGTACAAAAGGAGGTCGACCTGTGTACGGAGCTCCGATGCATTTGCTCCCTTCAGTTCATCAATCTGCGCGCGGCATGACATCCATCAGCGGGGGTCGAGGAGAAAGACAAAGGGAGAGAGGGAAGGAAAGGATCAGAAGAAATTGCACACGCACCTTCTTCCCATCTAAGAAAAATCCAAAAGTCGGAGTCGCAGCGACGCCATACTCGCGCGCGACCATCGAGCCCATGCCCACGCCCAAATCGACCTTGGCGAACGCGACCTGGCCGTCGCCCCTCTTCGCCTTCTCCCGCGCGAGCTCCTCGAACACGGGCTCGATCATCCTACATGGCGGGCACGTCGCGGACGTGAACATCGCCACGACGGCGCGGTGCGAGCTGAGCAAAGCGCGGAACGATGCCGGGTTTGTCGACGCGTGGATCGCGCCGGCGAGTGGACCGGGCGTTGTTGTCGCTGATACTGCTGCCCGTGCGCTCGTCGAGGGCGCGGGGGAGCTGTAGCCCGAGTCGGGCGCACCTGTCGCGCGACCAGAGATGGATTGCAGAAGGGAGGGAGGGGGCATCGCTGGAAGTTCTTGTTGTACTGCCCCCGGCGCAAGTCCGCCGCCGAACATGGCGTCTATGGTAGGGCGTAGCGCGGCACCGAAAGGCGTGGACATAAAGTCGGAAGGTAGGTCTGTGTGGTGGTGGTTTGAGTCCCAGATAAGTGAGGGGAATGAATCAAGGATTTTTAAGAAACGCGCCTTTGATCCATGATGGGATAGATCCTCCTGTCAAAAACCCGATGCAGTCGTTCGTGAAAGAGTTGCAGTTGAAATCTACCGGATTGACACGATGATGATCAGCGAGCTGTCGCTTGTCGCGGATGTGTACGTTGAGCCGTCCTTACCCAAGAGGTGGTACTGCGCCAGTACCCGACATGCAGGATGAGATGTTAGAGCGTTCAAGATCAGACAGCGACGAGGAACGAAAGTATGCCCCATACCTTGTCAGCGGTATAGTGTTCCCTCATCTCCGCGAGATACTCTTCGAAGATCTGCTCGTCGAGGGCCGTTTCGCCCATGTCTATGACTTTCACTGGTTGACCATACTGGATGTACGTTAGTTTCGTGCAACACGAATCGTAACAAGGCCGGAACGCACATGAGATTGTCCGGGAGTGACGATTTGAATACCGCGTCCGTAAAAGATTTCCTTATTAAAGGCGACGACGGAGGTATGCCTACAGTAGGAGGGAATCAGAGGGGCGCGTAAGTATCGCTTCACTTGCACGACTCGCAAGTTGGCAGGAATAAGGCTACTTACCATATACCGTCAATCTGCCTTCCAACGAGTTGCATTGACATCGCTCTAACCATACCATTGCTAAGGTCATATACGTATAACTTCACTGGGGAGGACATGGTAGTAGTGGCGGTTGTTATTGAGGGGGGAGTGTCAGATGTAATTATATACTGTTATACATGAGGGACGCGTATGTGTCGCTGACGCGTCTCGTCTCGTCTTGTCTGGGGCTGTGACCCCGATGCCATTCAAGTTGTCTCCACTCGGCATCCTCGGGCCAACTCCGTGAAAATCATCGTTCAAGTACTTTCTGTCCTCGCCATCGCGACAAATCAGACGCGGACGAGCGAGCATGAGGACCCTCAGCCTTGAAGACACCTCTCCTCCAATTAGTGTTAGAAGGGCGTCATCACAAGACGACAAAGTGTCTGAGGGGCGTTGGCTCCAGATAAATACCAACCGCAACAATATTTTGGCATACGCATATGCTGTACTCAAAGCGATGACCAAGCAAACATTGACAATGATCAAGGCATCCCGTCCCACATTGTACCCAGGCTAGCACCCCCATAAGATATTCCTTTAAAGCGGCAGAGTTAAAGGCATTTTCCACTTATTACACCAGCCAGCATGTACACGTTTTTGAAGTGCTACGTGGGGTTCTGTACCTCGAGGCGCACATAAATCGATTCCAAAAAAAAAAAAAAAAGATATTCCTTTCCACACGCCCAATATAAACCCTATCCAACTGACAATCATACCACATGGGAGCCGTTCGTAGATGTCCCTGATTACACCTACGCCTGGAGCAATAATAAAAGTTTTACTCCTGGCAGTAGAAAACGCAAGAGACCTCTCCGAGATCGCTAGCTATTCCTTCCAGGTCCTCCATGTCTTCAAGCCCACGACGGGGGATACTGCCGATCAGCATAATCGGTCCGCAACTTCCATAAGTAACTCCCTGATCTCCGTTCGCACTGTCAACTTTGCACCTTCCGCCAGCTTGTCCTTCAACACCTTTCTCACATTCAAATCCCGGAGCAACGGGCAAAGCTGACTTTGATAGGAAGGCGACAGCCGGATCAAAAATGCCAGCGTCGCAGTCAGCCGGTGCACTGCGCGGTGTTCCTGTCAGCAAAGTTTGGTGCTCATATCTCCTCGTAGTTGGCAGCAGAACCACACATTGCGAGGGTGTAACGGAAATTGAAAAAAAAAAAAATTGAAAAAAAATTAACTCACCCAGGTCCTCGCTCTCTCCCTCTTTGGCGATCGCCTCTGTGACCGCTCTCACCAATTCAAGCTCCCACTCTTGGTCCAACACAAACCAATCGGCCTCGCCTTTTTCCTCCGTGACCTTCGCGACGCGGCCCTTCTGCACCCGGGCACTCACGTTGAAAACCAGGCTCGCCGCCGCCACTCGCACGAGTCGATCCGAGTGCTGGAGTGCCGGCACGAGCAAGCTCGTGAGCGTGGCCCTCTTCCCCACGTTGGTCACGAGCTGCCATGTAAATTTTGAACGGGACGAAGCGAGGGCGTTAGTTGTCAGGCGTAGTAGCGTGAGGAGTGTGGCGCGAGGCAAGGACGACAAGGATTCGCTGCTCGACGTCATTATTTCGAGGAGCGGGTCCAGCGTGACCGGAGCGATTGTTGGTTCGATAATCGCTAGGCGCCAGACGTCCAGAAGCGGGAACAAGGACGCGACTGGCAGATTTGCAGCCAGCGCTCTTATTGTCTGTGAGAAGGCGGCAATTATCCTATCGTCCGGTGAAGCTTCCGAGCTCTCCACGTAACGTCGCTTGAGCCATGGAAATATGTTCTGTGACAGGTCGTCCTTAATCCTTTCGGAGTTTTCCAGAGATGGTGTAGCATCTATAAAGGACACGAGTCTATCGTGTACTGTGCCAAGCGCAGGAACTTGGGCGAACAAGATGGGTTTGGTCGAGAGGGATGATACATATGGGAGGTCCAACAACGCGTGTGGGTGAGCTGGATTAATCCATCAGGCTAACGGCTCTTCACTTGTAGTGCCAAGTCATCTTACGAGGAAAAGCCTGCCATAAAAGGATGTTGACCTGTGAACGGACCTCTAGTGCATTTATACCTTGGAGTTCATGGGTCTGCGAGCGTCAACGGTATTCCTCAGCAAGGGATTGAAAACAACGAGAGAAAGAGTAAAGGGGAGGGGAGAAGACACGAGGCCAAATCGCATACGCACCCTCTTCCCGTCCAAGAAAAACCTAAAGGTCGGCGTTGAAATGATGCCCCACTGGCGCAAGAGAGCCGGGCGAAGTGAAAGTATAAGGTCAACGTCTACCCTGAAGAACTCGATCTTGTCCCGGCCCTTCTTCTTCTCCCGCGCGAGCATCTCGAATACGGGCTCCATCGACCTGCACTGCACGCATGTCGCGGATGTGAACATCGCGACGGCGGCGCGGTGCGAGCTGAAGAAAGAGTGGAACGGCAGGAAGCCCGACCCCACGTTGATCGCCCCGCTGAGTGGGGACACCGCGTCCGGTGGCCAGCGGAACATCGAGATTATGTCCAGGCGTACCGTGTTTCTGTGAGGCGTGGAAGGCCATCCAGAGGCTAGATCTGGGTGGTATTTATCGATGCGCAATTAGTGAGGGGTGCGCAGGAAGCGAGCGAGAGAGAGCGCATGTGTAATTGAAGAAACGCACCTTTTTCGATGAATGATGGGATGTGTGATCCTGTCAGAAACCAGATGCATTCCTCCGTGAGGGAGTTGCTGTTGAAATCTACCGGATGGATATCATGGTGAGCGTGATGGGTGTGTCCAAGCCGTTCTTACCTAAGACGTGGGGCTGCGTCGAGAGGTGATGAGCGGCGCGATCGGCCCAGGACAGCGATGGTCTAACTTACATTGCTGGGGGTATAATGCTTCCTCATCTCAGCGAGGTACTTTTCAAATATCTGCTTATCGTGGGCTGTCTCGCCAATGCCTATGATATGCACTGGTCGGCCATACTGACTGTATGTTGGGATCGCACAACCTGAATTTATTACAAGGCCAGGAACTCACATGGGTGTATCCAGGGTTGGTATTTTGAATCCCGCCTTCATAAAAGATTTCCATGTCAAAGACGACGACAGAAGTAAACCTAGGATGGACGCATCAGATCACTTCGATCACGCCCAGGCCAGTACGTGGAGCTTGCATACCACACAGTGTCGATCCGCCTTCCAATGGGTTGCATTGACGTTGTTTTGGTGCAGAGTTCGTATACGTAGAGCTCCACAGGGGAGAGCATGGTGGCAATGGGGGGCTGTTGTTGAAGGTTGTCAGGTGTAACTATATGTGAGAATGCAAAGGAGTGGGGGAAGCATCTGTTGCTGGACTACATTCGGGCTGACAACGTCTCCCACGCGCGTCCCTTTCCCTTGCCATTCACCTCCTCAGTAACCCCTTCCAGTATATAGCGCTGTCCCTCCCACCACCGCAGGCAATACTCCTTCTCCCGATCACCCACATTCTCCACGATCTCCTTGAACACCTCCTTGGCCAACTCGCGTTGCTCCCCGCCCTTCGAATCACGTATCGCGTC
>Ga0307510_10002562_pt1 | contig 20709 bp, 29 predicted proteins | sample 12_EM_MG_FD_207224 | JGI IMG/M metagenome (GOLD analysis project Ga0307510, IMG submission 207224) | Populus trichocarpa ectomycorrhiza microbial communities from riparian zone in the Pacific Northwest, United States - 12_EM | ecosystem: Host-associated > Plants > Roots > Unclassified | place... | reverse complement strand
TCCCCTGGAATGGGGCGGAGATCCCGGGGACCCCGATGGACATCTCACCTGGCGAGCCAACTTTGCTGCGGCGAATTGTTATGAGGGTGCCAAAGAAGCCGTCGGGTTCCATTCGGATCGCTTGACCAGCATAGGTCCCTATCCAACCATCGCGAGTCTGAGTCTAGGTGCGTGAAAGCATGCGTGTACCACTTTTCGGCTGATAACACGATGGTCACGGCAGGAACCCGCAGGATGTTTCGCCTTCGAGAGGTAATTCCTGTCGACGAGGTTGGAAAAAGAGCTGCTCAAACATTCGACATCCCTCTGCCACATAACTCAGTCTGTATCAAACTCCGTTTGCACGACCAGGACTATACCATTCACCTACACGGGCCCCATATAGCTTTGCATAATGCACGCGTCTACGCAAGAGCGATTTAAGCACTCAATACCTCCACGCAATACCATCGACCGCTTCCACCCACCGTATCCTCAACCCCCTGACCTACCTGAACTCACATTCGACCCGGGAAACTGTCGAATCAATATCACATTCCGATTCTTCCGCCCCGATTTCCACCCCGATACCATTCCACGTTGTAAGTGTGGTGAGATGACGACGCTGCGGCCGGACATGAAAGGACGACAGCGCGAATCGGAAGGGAGTGGCAAGGGTGGGAGTGCGGACGTCACCGGGGACCGCGTCGCGGGCTACTGGTGGGCGTGCACCGCCGGTGATCAGAACGAGGGGAAAGGTTGTGGATTTTGGAAAGTCATGGATGTTAAGGCTGAAGGACGGGGACCGTTTGTGTCATTGTAGTTATTTCAAATGGGATTTGGATGATTGATTGGATTGCGATCACACCCCGAGTCTCTTAGGTTAATCCAAGCCAACATCACCGAACTACCTCGAAAAGATTGCCATGGCTGCTCGCACCGCAACGATCTCTCGTAAAACCAACGAGACAGATATCGAAGTGTATATCAACCTTGACTGTCAGCCGGGTTCAGCGTCCCAACAAATCATCGAAATCGCGACCGGGATTGGTTTCCTCGACCACGTACGTTCTCCACCGAACCTCGCTCATTTATATCCTTTTGTACACTCAGAGAGATCAACGTGGTCCATGGGGATGCATAGATGTACCACGCCCTCGCAAAGCACAGCGGCATGTCCCTCACGCTGAAGGCGAAAGGGGACCTCCACATCGACGATCACCATACAGCCGATAAGTCACCCAGTTCGCCATCGCCCTCGACGCGAATGCGCGCCCTCATCTCCGTCTGCGCTCACACAGGACACGGCGATTGCTCTCGGCACCGCGTTCAAGCAGGCGTTAGGTGAAGTCAAGGGGATTCGCCGATACGGCACGGGCTTTGCTCCGCTCGACGAGGCAAGTCATAGATCGCATCCCCTTTGCCAAAATACGAACATCTCATTGCGTTGCCGACAGGCTCTTTCGCGGGCTGTCATCGACATTTGTTCGCGTCCCTATTGCGTGACGGATCTAGGCATCAAGCGCGAAAAGATCGGCGATCTCTCGACGGAGATGTTCCCTCACATATTCTACTCCTTCGCCATGGCGTCTGGGTGCACGCTGCATGTGGACGTTTTGCGTGGCCAGAACGACCACCACAGGTATGCGTAAGGTGTTGGGATTAGTTGGGCACAAAAGGTCAACCCTTTCACATTCACAGGGCTGAATCTGCCTTCAAGGCCCTCGCTCTAGCAATTCGCCAGGCCATCGAGCGGACGGGAGGAAATGACGTTCCCAGTACGAAGGGTGTACTATAGCATCGCGAGTGGTACGCTCTGCACATCGGATCTGCAGGGCGCTCAGGGCTTGACTCACTCTGCGAAGCCATCGCCACCTGAAGGGGTAAATAATGTGTTATTAAGATCTACTATCATTCGTATCCTTCCAAAGATCATGCGATCACGACCAGAGAAGGCATCGTTTCTCCGGGGGAGGATTAAGCTGAAAGGTCCATGTAAGGGCGTGTCAATGGGATCGAACGAGCAACGGACCTTCGCCTTCGGAGAGCAGTTGAAAGCCGTGGCGAATTCTGGGACGTTATGCAAGGTGCCGTCCACGCGGAATTGATTGGGAGAATGTGGGTCTGTTCGCACCCGTTGGACTAGAGCTTCAGGCTTGATATTCTCTGCCCAAATACGACCGAAGGCAATGAAAAAGAGTTGATCCCTGTATACAATTGTGAGAGCGACGAATATCAAGCCAGTCAGCTATGCATACCTCGTGTAATTAAGGCCAGGTAGCATATATTCGTTCCCAGTCGTCAAAGAATCGTTGAATTGTGCTTTCCATGCACGGTATGCTTGAATAATGCCCGAATCGCCAATATTCTCTCCGGATGTCCTGAGAACTGATTAAGCGTAGCCCACTAAGACCCAAAGATTTGCGTACAGGTTACCCTGCGATGAATGAGATCAGCGGAGCTGTTCTGCGTTGAGAGGCGAAAAACTTACGTTTACGTGGACCTGGCCACCATGTCCGTCATCAATGGTATAAGCTAAAACCTTTGAGCTCGGAAAGGGGTATCAACAAGCAAATGCAACGCACAGGAGTATTGCTTTTCGAGGCAACTCTGCTTTACCATGAACTTCTCGCTTGTCGCATTCGTCCACCACTCCTCTAGCTTGCCTTCTTGGTTATACAATCGCCCAGCAGAATCAAAGGCATGCTTATGATATCAAAACGAAATAAGCAGGTTGTCATTCATGAATCGAAGTCGGGACGCACAGTCAACTCATGGGACGCGACTTGACCAAACGCTCCGTAGTTGAGGTAGCCAGGCCAATCTTTGCTGAAGAATGGTGGTTGTAAAATGCCCGCAGGGAACACAATCTAGGGGACTTTTGTCAACAGAGAAGGGGGAGTACGGGTAAATCCTACCTCATTCGCAGGGGGGTTATAGTAGGCATTAACAGTTGCCGGTGTCATCTCCCATGAGTCTAGATCACGGCGTTTCCCCAGCTGCTGCCACTCTTTGTAAACGTCGCTTGAACTGCTCGTGTTCTTCAGTAACACATAATAGGACGTTAATACAATACTCATACCTCGCACCGAGCATATTGTTGAAGTAGTCAAACTTGCCTATCTTAACGAGGGTATAGTATCGCAGGAGCGATTCGGCGTCCTCCGTGTTAGGGGAAATTGGATAGCCAACCTTCACGCGGATTGCATCGGCCTGAGATGAAGGTCACAAAGGTACTCTATCTCCAAATTAGAGAGGGTATGACCTTTCCAGCAGCTGCAACAGCAGACTCCTCGTCCATCCAAGATATAATTGATAGTGACTTTTTGAAGGTCTTCACAATATCTACGCAAAATGAGTTCGAGACAGTGGAGGGTCGTCGATCACGCACCAGTTATCACCTTGGTGCCCTTCTGCTTGGAGTCTCCCGCGAAAGTCTCATTCACAAAGTACCTTCCAGTTGCGAACCCCAGAGCCTGGTCCACACTATCGACACAGTACTCCGCGCGATCGCCCACAGCGCCGGGTTTTATACCTTGCAGAACCTCTCGTAGGTTTCTGACAGCCTTCCACGATTTCGTGGAGGTTCCAAGCCGAGGTGCTAATACGAGAGCGGCGCGAGTGACGAGGTATGCCTCGAGTACATCCGCCCTCGTTCCGTTGAGAATGGAGGTAAGTGAGCGAGTATATGCCGGATAGGTCACGACGACTTCATCAGGGTAATTGCGTGGTGTAAATGTTGCGAAGTAATCCGGAAAATTGACCTGGGTTATAGTCTCAGTGATGTTGGAAATGGGAACCTTGTTGTAGGTGTATAGAGGATCCTGGTATAAGATGTCTCTGCGCAATCGTCAGCATCTGGGTTGGATCCTTTTCAAAATGTCCTGACAAATCTAGGCTCGCCTGCGCAAGCTTCCGTTCAAATTTGACCACTTCTTCGGCAAGTTGTGTTGCATTCTTCGGACGATCACCACCACCATCCCCGTCATCCTCATCACCCCACGGAGGCCAAGGCCAGGGGGGCCAAGAGTTCATTGAGTCTTCGTTATTGACCAGAGTTTGAGAAGATTGTAAAGATTGCCCCTCTGCCTCATAATGGACCACTAGAAGACGCTCCAGAACGCCTGTATAGACTTCGCGTATCGTCTCGTCCTCGAAGTACTCCTAAATTTTGTTCAAAAACCAGGCGAATGGGGGGCCGTAAGAACAGACCTTTGAAGGAAGACCAAGACTGGGCTGTTGGAACCAAAGGATCATGTAATTAGGGTCGACAGCGGCGTCACCTTCAATACCGAATTCGAAAAGGGCAGGAATACCTGTGTGGTGTGTGGGATGTGAGTAAATCAATGACGCTGGCTCTCACATATGTCTACTAACCCCTTGAATGCAAGAATGCCAAGGAGGCTGTCAACCTTTCTCGCTGTTTGTCGTCGTCATTAGTCTCAGGGGTCCCGGTAGATTCGCCGCGATAGAGCTTTTTAACGTGAGCGACGAGGTCCTTGAGAGGTCCCTCGCCGAGTTGATCCAAGGTATCCTCATCCATACAAGAATAGTATAGGTTGCGTAACTTGACAAGTAGTTGTTGATCTGCGGATTCCTTGAGGGAACTGATCGAGATGGGACCGCTGCTATCGAGGATGTCCTTCACAATCTGTTGGTTTTCTTGGAAAAGAAGACTGAAACTGCCGAACCGCCCCTTATCTGAGGGGAGAGGATGGGATTTACGCCAACCCCCAGCTAGTAGGCATGAGTTAAACGGGGTAGAAACTGTGAGGCTAGATAAAACTCACTAGCATATTCGTAGAAGTTCTCACAGGGATCCTGTGTAGTGTCCAAGGAAGAGAGAATAGCCGCAGAAAGCACGACGCATTGCGGGGAGTAACATTCTTTCTGCTAGCTTGTCAAACGAAATGGGTAATAACCGAATAGAGCGGTTGCTCACACTTTCCGGAGGACTGGAAGGGCCGGGTGGGGGAACGCCTGTGACAGTAGTCGTAACAGTAGCGGTGGTAACCGACGGTACGGTGACGATGCTCGTGAATGTGGGGGGCTTTCCTTCCCCTGGGGCGTCAGGAATATTGTTGAGTTTATGCTGGGAACCGATGAACAGGCCGATGAAGATCGAACAGAGTAGGAGGAAGAGTAGGAGGAGAATAAGCAATATCTTGTTGAGGGGGGTGAGTGGATCTTGAAGAAGTGAGCCAAGTCTATCTGTTATAGAGGGAGCGGGAGCGGGTTGAGGTCCACCGTTCTCGGGGTTATCTTGAAGGAGGGGGGCAGACTCTGGATGCGAAGAAGAACAATACGTTTCAGAGGGACGAATGAAGGTTACGACAAAGATACAGACCTTCATCTGTAGATGGCCTTGCCTGCCTGTCAGGCATAGCGAGAACCCAACTTGAGAAAGAGAGACAAGTGTGATATGGGAAGTGCTGCGGTGTGTATGCGCCTTATGGACGACGCGCGACTGTAACACGCGCTACGCCAGTTTGGGATTGGATTGGGATTGGATTGGCACGTGCGTGCATTTTGCATCGTGGCTGGTGCCAGTGACTTGGCTCACTCTTTGAGACCCACCATCCCTTGTCGGATGATACGCACTCTCAACCCTCGCCTTCTTGCGCTAGGTCGCATTCACTTACAGCACCCTACTCATACAATACCCCTATTCGGCACTAGGTCGTTATTTAACCTCCTTAAAAAGGCGCCTTCTTCCAAGCCAGAACCCAGACCCACCCTCTCACAAGACAACCTTTTCCATCCTTTCTCCGAGTCTCCCTTTCCTGCGCTAGTTGCTCGAGGAGAAGCTATCAAGTCGTTAGCGCCATGTCCTGTTTGTGCTTCTCAGCATGAACATATACATGCTCACACAAAGCCCCAACCACAAGCGGTTGCTTTCGAATGTCCAGACTGCGGGTGGCCTACTCATTGCACCGAGGAACACTGGCGTGCTGACGAGGACCACGCAAAGTACTGTTCGCGTCTTCGCGAAGTGAATGAGGATGAGCACGACCTCCGCAGTGGTCGGAGACTGCGAGAGTTTGAGTTGCCAGGTACGTCCTCCTTGCACACGGAAATTTTGCAACTTACACTGATTCCGCAAGTGTAGGCCCACAGGACACGGAAGCTGCCATATCCTTCTCTAACTGGGACGTGTTCTGGTATACGCGCAACTTTCCGTCCATGGACACGGAACGATCGCGGAGACACGCCAGCAAGCTACTCACGTATCCCATAACGATCGGATCGGCCATACACCAATACAGCCCCTTGACTCTTGCGAATCAAAGGCTCACTCCAGAAGGTAGTCGGTCCTTAGCTGGTGCGTATGATACTTATCGCAATATACTGTCTGTAATTCACACGTACGGCGCCAGCTTTGCGACTGACGCTACATGGTGCCACGGGGACGCCAGAGACTGAAGAGGCCTCGATTGACAAACCTCAAATCCGAATATTCGTGCTTGGAGCGCGGGCAGAATCTTCCTTGCCGCCCCACGTTTGGGAACAGCTCACGCTTTTGTTCCCAGCAGCACTATTTCACATCTACTTTATCGGGCCACAGGTTTCCCTACCAAAACCTCCTGCTACCGCCACCACCAGTGGCCCCGCACCAGAAACTACGTCTCAGTCCGCTAGTACTGCCTCGGGCCTTCAAGCGGAAGCTCCTGCACCAGCCCCATCTGCCAAGTCTGACGAGGAAAAGCCAGTCTACCTGCCCAATGTATATGAGCCTCCCACTCCTGCTCCCATTGCACTGCATAAGCGTACTCGGTCGTCTATTGAACGCTATGGAGTACCATCCTATACGGTGCCATACACCCCACAATTGACGATCACCGGCATGCAGTGCAACTATCATGAAGTGCATGCGCAATTCCAGGACACATTTGATCCCTATACCGACCTCTTCGTTATGTTCTCTCCAGGCCTTGGCTTCCCGTCGCCAACCTCGACTTCCGATGTCACTGGTGAACCTCTCCTACAAATCGAGTCTCCTACAGAATGGGGGCCTGTGCTCCCTCTTCTGTTATCCACCAAATGCCCCATTTTCCTGACTGGGTTCTCCCCCACTGATGTTGAGCGTGACGTCAAGTCGTTATCACGCGCGCCGGGAATCGCGGGTGAATTCGATTGGGTGATCACACCCGGGGAGAACACATTTGGGAGTGAAAAGTGGGAAGTTGCAGACTTTGATCCGAGAGTGATGGTCAAGGCGAATTGGGGAATATGGGGAATTCGTGGTAAGCGGAGGGATGTGCGTGAGCGAAGTACGTTTGTGCTTTAGAAGTAACCTAGATAAATCACATTGATTACGTGAGATACGCGTCGCGTCTTCCATTGATTGACAGGCCAGTTCCACCCACGTTGAGTACTTTGAGCACGTTGAGCGTTGGTCCCTCGATGGTGTTCGTCCCACCACCTCACCTAGCCTCAGCAACTCGTCCATCCTATGCCGAAACATACAACAATATCCTTGCGGCGCATAGAAGATCTCCACTTTCTGCTGCTTCCTCAGTTATCATCCTCGTCGCGCCAGATGTCGACGCGCTCTGTGCAGCCAAGATGTTCGCAGAGTTGTTCAAACAAGACGATGTCATGCATCGTATCACACCCTTGTCTGGAATCGCAGACCTGGAACGCATGCGCGATGAACTTATAACATATTCAGAAGTGCATCACATCATTACCGTCGCTTGACACGCACTGAACGTCACACTACCAGCTCCATACCCTCATCCTTTTAAACATCGGGTCCATCCTTGACTTGCCTTCATCGGAGTGGTTCGGTGACTTCCCTCCCAAAGTTCATGTGCACGTCATCGACTCAGGCCGGCCCCAGAACTTGTCTAGTCTGTTCGGCGAGGGTGAGGGAGCAGAGCGGATTATCGTATGGGACGACGGAGGAGCGGAGCATCTTGACGGAGAGAGGAAAGCGTGGGAGACGCTCAATGTGAGTGCCTTGCGGTCTGGCGAGTTTCGCGTGCGCTGACCGTGTGTGGCTTTGAAGAATGACCCTGAACCGGAGTCAGACGAGAGCTCCGATGACGACTTATCGGAAGACTTGCCCGAAGACTCCGCAGAAGAAGGTGTACAGAGTCCTTCTCGTAAGCGCAGATCCCTCAGCGATGGTAGTAGGACCCCGAGTAAACGAAAACGTTTGGACGACGACGTAAGGAAAGTTTGTTTCCGGCATCGTCAAAGCCTCACAGTGATTATAGCGACGTCCTCGCGTGTCAAGAGAGGAGCGCGACCAGTACTATGCCTCATTAGACAAGTACTATATGTCCGGGACATGGTATGGACAGAGCGCTGCTGGCATCGTCTACCTTCTTGCGACTGCGCTGGAGCGCGTCGACAACGATCTCCTCTGGTATGCCCCGTGCCTCATGTCTCCTTTGTTTTTCGTGATGCTCACTGACCAAGGTTCGCGATCCTTGGCCTCACGAATCAGTACGCCCGTTGTCGAATATCACATCTAGAGTATGAGAAGTTTCATTCCATCTACTACGACGAAGTTTCTCGTCTCAACCCTCCACCCCCTGAGAACGATGCATACGGCTTGGCCGCATTAAGTGCAGACGATACGTCGCTGCGCACAACAGATGAACTCCGCTTCGAGCTCTTCCGGCATTGGACCCTGTACGATGCAATGTTCCATTCCAGCTACGTCGCAGGAAAGTTGGGAATCTGGAAGGAACAAGGTCGGAAACGACTAGCGGGCCTTCTCGCAAAAATGGGGTAATTGGCATCGCGCGCCTGTCTGCGTTTCCCTCATCTCACTGGAAGGTTTGCCGTAGGTTTTCCGTCCTTCAGACCCAACAACTGTACGCGCACATGGACATGGACTTGAAGCGCCAGCTCCGGGACAAGCTCGATGCGATTGCTCCAGAGTACGGCATGGTCGAGCTCACGTACCCTTCCTTCGTGCGTTGCTACGGCTATCACATGCAGCCGCTATCGGCCGCAGACGCCGTGGACGCACTCAACGCGCTCCTGGACGCAGCCACAGGCGTGAGGATCGAAGTTGATGTCGATGGTGCACGAAATGGGGGGGAGTGGTTCGGAGGCACGCGCGTGTGGCGCGCCACGGGACGTTGGGGGGTCTCAGAAACAAAGGAGATAACCGGCGTGCGCGGCCAGGAAGAAGAGCATGCGATGGGCGAGAAAGAAGACGAAGGGCGCGAGTCTTACCTTGTGCGGAACTTTTGGAACGCGTTTGACGCCCTAGAGGAGTGAGCTCGGTCTCCTTTGCGCGTAGCCATTTCTTACGAGCTGATTCGCTTTGACTTTCGCAGCGTCAACCGCCTGCGCGAGGCAATCGGTCTGGCGAAGTCGGTCCATCAAGCGATCATTCGAACAGGCTCCTCCATCATCGATAAGAACGACCTCCGCATGATCCGTGGCCATCGCGTCGTGCAGCTCAAGCAGGGTCCCGACCTCGCCCTATTCGCGCAGCCAGGTGTCTTGTTCCGTCTCGGCCTTTGGCTCACAGAAGTGTTGCGTGACCGGGTCACGGGGGTCAGCATCAGCAGGCGAAGCAAGAAGAAGAGCTTGCCCTTGGTCCTCGCGTGCTTAGACGAGCAAGATCGGACGTATCTTGTCATCGGGCTGAACGAAAGCATGGATTTCGGCGATGTCAGGAAGAAGTGAGTAGTCTTGCCACGGCCGCAAGCCGCAAAGTGCTGACCCGTTGCACAGCGAGTTTGGCCTGACTTTTCTAGACGCGAAGGAGGACTCCGGTGCACGGACTCGGCATAGCTCATTTGACACCAACGTGTTGGTGGTCAACGAGGCAGATTTCGACAAGTTTATCGCAGAGGTTTACAACGCAAAGGACAAATACAAGTACTAATATACCACACTCAGGGATTTCGGTCGTATCTGTAGTTGTATATCTTCTTGTATTCAACTGTTTGCGATAACACAAACTAGTGCTCGTCTGTCCATCGCATGGGCATCACAGGACGTGCGCTCCAGTCTGATGAGCCCCAACTGAAGTTCCAAATGCCCATGCCCGGTCTGTGATAGCAGGTGAGACCGAGACCTCGAGTCGCCGTAATCATGGAGCACGCACCCCGCGTCAGAATGCCTGGAGAAGTAGTCGAAGTCCACATTCACTGCCATCGCCAAGACCAGCTGCAACGGTGGTGAACGATACATATAGAATGGGATGTGGGTGTCTTACTGCTCGCTCTTGGAGCGACAACTCCCGAATCACAGTTGGTTCCCTTGGTGTGTCGTCGTCAGGAGATGGTGGCGAAGGAGTAAAGTTCACCGAGTATTGTCCTGTGGACGATTAGATTGCCAACTTCCATGCCTTTATGAAATATAGGCGACTTGCCCGTGTCGGTAAAAATTTCACGCCCAAAGCCACGGAAGGCGCGACTTATACTCGCCAACTCTTCACCATGAGCGCCACGAAGCGTGAAATGCCATGCCCAGAAGCCCGCATCGATCTTGGCAAATTGCGTGAAGTGATCTGGCTCTGGTTCAGGCTGAGGTTCGCTGGCGTTTGATTGTATGGCATTCGGTGTGGCTCTATTGGTGGCGCTAGTTCGAGAGTTGCAGAGCATAGGTAAAGGATTACCTACCTGAGAAACAGGTCATACCGCCTCCTCCATAAATGCCAACGTTGCTGGGCTTCAGCAAAGGTGTCCAGGACGGGTTCGCCAGTGGAGGCGTACTCGTGCCAGTCTCTTAGGCTTTGGACGTACATACGGGAATTTATCCAAGCGAAAGGCCTCCGGATCTGGAACACTGGAATGAGCCATCATAGAAACGACTGAGCAATGTATTCAATACCCAAAGTACGGGGGTGCCTTCGCGATCCATGATCACGGCACGGAATGGCCGGTGAGTTCTGAAAATTTGGCGGGAGAAGGACGCCAATAGACCACGAGGTTCCTCAGCAATAAACCCCAGCACCTCGCCGACCTCGTTTGCTACTCTAATCAGTCATTAACTGGGAAAGAAGATGAAGGACGCGATACCGACAGATAACATATTTATTTGTTTGCTCAAAGCCCACGAATATATTGAGCATTTCGAGCTGTCTGTGTCGAATGAATTTTATTTCACAGAGGACGATGGAGTTTGAGTTACTGACCGGGTTACAACCAGCGCCTCATTCTGCAAGAGCCTCTTGAGACCGTCCTCAGGATCAGACGATGGTGGCCTCTGGCTTTCTTCCCATAGGGATGAGTTAGGAGAGTCGGATGTGCTTTCGTCCTGTGCCAGGGGTGGTCTGCTGGTGGTGTCAGGCCGTCCTCCCTGAGCCAGACGAATGCGCGGTGCGGGCGAACGTGGCCTAGTCCTTCCGCCAGACGGCGCACCGCGGTCGGGGAACCTGGACAACGCAAAGGACCTTTGAAATGCGGAACGTTGACACCTTACAGGGCCTCCTAAAATCTTAAGCCTGTTCGGCTTGAGCATGTCGAAGTCGAAGTCAACAATATGTTAGGCGGGTGACCCGGCCCGCATTCACCTCTGCGCTCGCTCCGGTGCGTTATTTTCCGAGATTTGGTGACGGACTTGGCCACCCTGTCAGTCTGCACTGCACCGACGATTTTTATGCATGCATAGCCGTTCGCGCCAGGTCCTCCTGCAACTGAGGAAACCTATACATATCCGAACGGCAACGGTCGCAACCAAACCTGCAATTGCAGTACGTATCTGGGTCCCGCCCACGGACGATAGATGTTCTTACTTGCCATTGCCCCTAGCCGCGCAGTTCTGGGACTCCCGCAACATTTTCAGCAGACCGACCTCCTCCCAACCTGGGAAAATGGGGGCGTCCACAGGGGTTCCCACACCGTCTCTCTGACGTTGGCCCTTCACCATCTTCAACGTCCGCTTCCACTTTCAGGGATAGACGCGCTCGAGGACCGGCTGGTGACGACTCGGAGAGCAGGCATAATCGTCATCATCGCCCCGAACGTTCCAGCATGACGTTCCCCAACCATACGAAATGGAAGAAACCCATTCCATTTCCAATGTTCCCTGCAGGGTCCAAACGTCCCCCTCGTTCCCTTCCTCGTGATTCTACTCCACGCCTATCCAACTCTGCGGCCCATCCCTTTCCTTCACCAAACACCGCAGTGCGCCCAAGGCAAGTGCGTCATGAACTAAATCGCCACGTTGAAACCATCCGGTCCACCTCGGAAGACGAATGCACCGAAGAGGGCACTTTCGAGGACAGCGAGGTTTCTTACTCCGACCATCCTCGCGAGTTGTTGAAGGAAAGCAAGGCAAGGCGATCAAGAGTAGTGCACAAGGAGCGTGGATCACTTAGGCGAGCTTTCAGGGACGACGATCTGCCGTCTCGGAACCGCAATCGTGACGCAACTACCAAGCTTCTTACCCAGAATTCGAAACCGAAGAATAAACCCAGGGCACTGAACCGGACCAAAGTCGAGGTCTTTATTCCTAGCATCGTGTCTGTGGGCAACCTGTCCAGGATTTTGGGGGTTTCATTAGGTACGCTACGTTTCTCACGGGAAAGGCCCGCATTCATTGCCTTGATCAGGTAGACTTCAACGGAAGATGCGGGAAGCTGGAATGGCCGAGGAAGCTTCCTATGATCATGGTAATTTTATCTGTACTGCCTATCCCTTCACAGCTCTAACGTCTATTCCTAGTCCTGACGTCGGAGTATGCTGTCCTCCTAGCCGAGGAATTCAATCGCAACCCTGTCGTCAACGATGAAGCGGCGTTTGACCTTCACCCTCCGTAAGACCGTCGTAGTCAATCTAATTGGGGCGTACATACCTAACTACAGTATTCACATTGTAGGCCACCTCCTGTGGATGCCTCGAAGCTGCCTCTCAGGCCACCCATCGTGACTATTATGGGTCATGTTGATCACGGAAAGACAACGCTATTGGATACCCTTCGTTCTACCTCTGTGGCCAAAGGAGAAGCCGGTGGTATCACCCAGCACATCGGTGCCTTCTCTGTTCCTGTCCCCAGTTCCGTCGGGGGCGGTCTCCAGAAGATCACCTTCTTAGATACACCTGGGCATGCAGCATTCTCCGCGATGCGCGCTCGCGGGGCCGACGTCACCGATATTATCGCTTTAGTCGTGGCCGCAGATGATGGGGTCCGCCCCCAGACTAAGGAGGTCCTCCAACTGGTCGAGAAGGATCCGGACGTGCAGCTAATAGTGGCCATTAACAAGGTCGACAAACCTGGCATCGATATTGTGCGTCGCAGTCCAGTGCATCTCGATTCGCTTTGACATTTCGTTCAGAACCATGTTCACAACGCCCTTTTGGCGGAGGGGATTCAGCTCGAGGCAATGGGTGGTGACATACCTTCAGTGGAAATTTCCGGTTTAACTGGTCAAGGTCTTGACCAACTCGTGGAGACTATAACCGCTGTTGCAGAGATGCAGGACCTCCGCGCTGACCATGAGGGCCAGGCCTACGGTCGCATCATCGAGTCGAAAATGCAAAAGGGACTTGGGTGAGTACTCGTCTGCCCCGCTTGTTTTCTCCCCTCAAATCCCGCACGCAGGCCCGTTGCCACTGTCCTCTTGCTCCGTGGTTCACTAAAGCCTGGCGCCCACTTAATCGCTGGCACGACTCACGCTAAGCTCCGCATTATGACTGATTCAACTGGCTCGCCAGTCAAGACTGCAATCCCTGGCATGGCGGTGACCGTGTCCGGATGGAAAGAACTCCCAGGTGCCGGCGATGAAGTCCTCGACGGCTCCGAGCAGGACGTCAAGAAAGCGGTGGCTAACCGACAACGCAAAGCTGAGGAGCATGCCATGATGGTGGATATCGACGCGATCAACATTCAGCGTCGGCTAAACCGCGAACAGAGGGAGCGCGAGGATGCTGATCAACAACAACTCGAAATTACCCCCGAAACGAAGAAACCCCATGAGCTTCTGTTGGTCATCAAAGGGGACGTGAGTGGGAGCGTCGAGGCTCTGGTCAGCGCAGTACAACCCATCGGGAATGAGAGCGCGAGTGTCAGGATCGTCCACACGGGCGTGGGCGAGGTCACTGACTCTGACATCCTTCTCGCAAAGACCTCAGAAAGTGAGATTCCCTTCTCTTTTGACCCAAAAATAAAAAAAGTTGCATTACTCATCTCATTGACCTCAATTTTCAAGGCATGATTATTGCCTTCGCGGTTCCAGTCCCGCGAAGCGTCACCGTTGCTGCTAGCGCACACAATATCCCCATATTCTCGTCTAAAATTATATACCAAGTTATTGAGGATGTCAGGCAGCGCGTCGCTAACTTACTCCCAACCGTTTACGAGAAACGCATCTCCGGCGAGGCATCCGTTCTTCAAATATTCGATATTAAGCTCACTGGTGGGCGCACAAAAACGATCGCTGGTTGCCGCGTCACGAAAGGCGTCGTTGAGAAGAGCAAGAAAATCCAAGTTGTTCGGAACGGGGAGGTCATCCACGAAGGTAAAGTACAATAATAGTGAACGCGTAGACCCTACCACTAAACTGCCATCATCAGGTCGTTTGGAGACTTTTAGACACCTGAAAACCGATATCACTGAGGCTTCCAAGGGAACTGAATGTGGCGTCAGCCTAGAGGCGTTCGGTGATCTCAGGAAAGACGATGTCATTCAGGTATATAGTGACATAGAGCTTCCTAAAGTATTGTAGACAACAACCCTAGATATGCGTACACACAGACACTTTATTTTCCTACCCCCCACTCCCGCTGTTTTCCAACGGATCTCATGCCACTACTAAGGAAGCTTCTCTAGGGAGTGTAATTGTGACTATTTTGTTCATCTAGGACGAACTGCTTTGCGCCGACCGTTCCTGTACGCCCAGCCACCCCGAATGTGAAGCTCACAGGTCCCAGATCACGATCAGTCCTTTCTAGTAATGTCCAGCTCCTTGCGTCACGCTTCTTCAGCAGGACTTCAACCTGGAAAACTTCTGAGAAACGCAATTGGTCATGTGTTCGAGAATTTTTTTTTACCTTGGATCCGAAGAATGTGAAATATGACGCAGATGCATCGACGGGTCCGAAAAGCTGCACGGAGCGCGTGAACCGCTTCGGTCCAGGCAGGTAAAGATCAAAATGGATCTGCACACGTGAGCTTGATGTCTGAAGAATGATGGAAGGTCATGCGGGTCCGTTACCTCGTTTTCCTCAATTTTCACGATGCTCCGTTCCTTGTCTGTCTGTTTAGCGAATACAGTGACGTGAACTGTGCTCGGCGTTTGATAGTGATCGATTCGGCAGTTCACGACTTCCTCTGCCTGCTGCGGAGTGGTGGCACTAGATCAGCAAATAACCAATAATCATAAGAACGTGTCTAACGCATCACGTACGTCTTTCTTCGACTTGGGGACAAAGATGTGCCGCCCCTCTGCACACCCTTCAATCTTGAGAAATTCATCAAATTCGAGTACACGACGTTTGCAACAGAAATAACCCTGGTCGAACGTTTGGCGTCGGTGATTCTACATCACAGGAGATAAGATATAAAGACGACCTTGCTCCCCTCATGGAAAATGGGCTGTTACGCGCTACGTATCAGTGTATGGAGGGGTATACCAAACAAGTAGACTTACGGCCCCAGGGTGATGGACACACTTTGTCCCTGGTCCACCCCCGATCCGGTTTTCGTCATTACTCACGAAAGTCACCTTACACCCTGAGCGCTTGCAGGCGGTACCAGGAGGGACTGTGACGTCCAAGTCATCCTCCTCTTCGACTTTCTTGGTTGGTGCTGGTGGCGCGGCGGGAATGGCCTCTGAACGCTCCGCAGGTTTTTGTGGTCGACTGCGAGCGGAGGACGTGTACACTTCCTTCCCATCCACAGTCCCCGTCATCTTCAGAGACTTATTTGGCGTGGACGTCCCTGACGGCTCAACTTTTGGCGTGTCCACAGAGTGCACACCACGCGTACATCCCTGCATGAAAGATCGTACATCTCCGGAACTACGAGAGATATAGACCTTGACGGTCAACTTACAGCAATGGCGATAAATTCATCAAAATCTAACACGGGCTTATTGACCGTATTGCAGCAGGACCAAGACTTGAGGCCTTCATGGAAGATCTATCATCTAAGGCGGTCAGGTGCGAAAGGGGTAATGTAGGGAACTCACCGGAGCGCCAGGGTGATAGATACAAATTTCCTCTGCATTACTCGCGTCATCAAACTCCTTTCCACAGCCCTTGTGTGTACATCGAGGCATTTTTTCTTGTCCTACTATCTGACCGAACTGAGATGGTACGAGATATGCGGTGGTCTTAAAGGGGTGATGTTGCTGGTGATAAAACAAACAACAAAGTGCCTTGACAAGCGCCGCAGTTACCGGAGTCGGGCGGGCCGGTAACAGTTTGAATGCTCCTAGATGGCCTGTTAGTGGCTGGTCTATACTGTACTACAATGTACATACTATCCTGGGGGTACCATGAGTACGATTATGATATTCCTGGTCCAAATGCTTCCCAAACTAAGAACCCCACCCCCCAGGGGCCCACTCGCCCTAGTGTTCTCGCAACCGCGAGCAGCCTCTGCCTCCCAGGGTTGGTAAGAGTCCTCTCCTCCTTGTCTACAGCGTCCCGAAAGAAGGAGAGTAATCCATCATCATGTACCTTTCGTGATATGATATCGATAAGATAGCGCCTTGGTCTATGGGCCGTGAAAGATTGAACCCGCTCGATATGGGCTAGCTTTCGAGCGACATCCCATGGTCGACAAGCCACCTCATACGCCAGTCCAGCTGCAACCCCTCCCGCGACTAGAGTGAAACCGTGGACCACACGGGGTAAGTTTCGCTGCGTGGCAGTCGACCGACCGTCAGCTACCTTGAAAGGCTGGACAAGTCCCAGAGTGATAAGCTTCAGTTCCGTAGCCACACGGCGAGTGACCTCAAAAATCGCAAAAAACACGGAAAATCCTTCCCAGAACGCAAAAGTCAGATGTCAGTCCTCAGGGAGAAAGTGGGGCCGCGCTGCTCACCAGAGATGTCTTTAGCCAGCCCCCAGCCCCACCCTTTCCACCCGCGGCCCGCCATGTCGCGAACGTCCATCATCCAGCCTCGGACCTGCTTTGCTTCGTGGAGACTTTCCACTCTAATGGACTGATTTCGTGCTGTCCCTCGGAACATTTCCCTCCATGCGTGAGACCAGTCTCCTCCTGCCGTACTTCGCTCGATGGCCAAGCGAAGGTTCTCCGCGGGAGCAGCCACAATGGCTTGAGCACCGCCAGCGACGGCACCTGAGAGGGCCGCGATCGTGATCGGATGAGCCTTCAAGCCGTCATAACTGCTCAAAGCCGAGGAGCTCTCCGAGTAGGTCGCCCACAGGACGGTGCCAAGCGCTGTGTTGACGACGATCGGTGGAACGAAGTGCTTTGGGATAACTAGTATCTTGGAAAAGACGATGAGCAGAACGGATTGTCATTGATGTACTTCTCCGGACGCACCCCATGCGTTTTCACGAGCCGCGTGACAAAATCGGGGCTTAAGGACGTCCCACCACCAGCAGCGAGACTCCTGAGAGAGTGCCAACCACTGACTTTGCTTGCAAGTTGGAATTTAGAGAAAGCACAACCAAAAAAAAAAAGAAAAAAAAATCGCTTGCGGTGTTATAAGACGATGCTTACTTTTGGAAGGTCTGAACAGCCGTATGGGTCTGGAGAAATATAATGCGGCTCCACGCGTCAGTGATCGTGCGACGGCGGAGTACACTGGATTCGTCGTTCCTCGGGCGTCGTGGAGTGGGTCGTGGTCATCCGACTCGTTTGACATCTCGTCTCATGCGAGGAGTTCACGACCGAACCTTTGCGTTTTCCGGACGAACGAGTTTGCAGCGTGCAAATGTGCAACGTGCACGCGTAAATCCACGGTCAGGTACGAGAACGACACAAAGGAAAGCGGAAACGGAACCTTTTGCCGCACAAGCGCAAGTACCCGCGGTCGGCGTTGTAACCCCCTGCGGAGAACCCATCTCTGTCACATACCTCCGTCTGCCTCCGAACGCGCCGCATACCGCGCGCACTTTTACGGTCCTTCCTACAACCGAACACCTCGACTCTGAAGAGCGGTGCACAACCACGCTGGGCCGGGGGGGACCTTGTCCATACGTTGCTTTTCACAAAATGTATTGCGGCTCTCGCCACCACGTCCTTCGTCCTCTTTCTAGATCAATCTCGCGCCGCCACCATCATGGCACACGAGCTGCCTTGCCCGCCAACGACGACTTTCAATGGTTCCCGCGCTTCTTTAATCTGGTGGAGCAGCACGCGCTCCTTTCCGCCGCCCTTCGAAAACTGGACGCCGCAGAACCGAGGGCTTCGCGTAAACGGCGCCGAGATTTCCTCGCGTCTCGCCATCGGCCTACAACACAGGACCAACAACGGACGCATTGCGCCGGAGTCCTGGAAGACTCTTTCCTTCCTGGCGATTTGTACCATTTCGAAGAGGTCCGTCACCAACCTTGTTTTTTTTTTTCTTCTTCTTCGTCCCGGGCGACTGCCAACCGACTTGGCGGGAGCCCACTCCTCACCGCGGAGAGCAGGGCCATTATGACGGTGTCATTCGACGCTTCCGGGAAATGCGCGTGTCAACCTGGGATGACGAGGAGGACCCGATTCTGAAATCGGCTCTTGGCCGTCTGGAGACGCTCTACCCAAATGCGGACGCAACACAAACACACATATTACACTTGGCCTCCAACGGGGAGATACTTCCGCATGTTGACAACATCGGCGCAAGTGGATCTTGGATATTGGGTGTTAGCCTAGGCTCTGAGAGAATTTTGCGAATGGAACCTGTTGGAGACGACGTGGACGGAATTCCAAGATACCCATTCGACATCTCACTGCCATCCGGTAGCGTTTACATTCAAAAGTGAGGGAGTGTTATCTGCTTGATGGGGTAGTTGTTTGATAATTGTAGGGACTCTGTTCGCTACGATTACAAGCACTCGATATTGTCCACCAACCCGACACCGGGGAAAGGGATGTCTCACGGGCAGCGGCAGCGTGTGAGCATCATGATCAGGGTGCGCTTCCAACTCTGACTTATTCGACGAGATTGGCAACTGACAATTTCCCGCGTGGAAGGACTGTCTACCTTCTACTGCTTTGCAAGGGGAGGCCCCTCATCCGACAAGGTAAAATACACACACGAAGTCACAGTGGGACTGAACACCTATGATACCCTTTTCAAAACGTTTGCCCCACGCAGGAGTCCCTTCAGAGTAATTCTCGCGCTGACAGGTACTGAACTGAGTGCGAGCCGTAGAACGGGATACACACCAATAGTATAAGTGAATTTCGGGTGCCTGGAGATGAAGTAGTGGCTAGGTGTTGAATGGTCGTAAGGAACACGCACCGTGATTGCACAACGCGGCGGAGGACGGTAAACAGCAGATTGTCCTGGACAACAAGTCGCCTGAATATCTTCTGTCGTAATCCATTAAATGCTCCCTGCCAGTCTTTTGGCAGATGATCAGAAGATATTGGACAGCTGGAGCCCAGCACATGTACCAAAAGGTTGTGAAAATCGTCTGTTGCTGCGGATACGATACACGTGTGAGAGGACAGGCGAGCCAAGCAGAGTTTGTACACGTACCTATTGACCCTGTGGCTCACTGGTAGCAATCCCGTAGAGTACTGTGCCAATGGCCCAAAATAAATCGATGAGACGCGAATCCCTTCGGACTCTAGCATTTCGGCCAAGTTTTGTGCTGCGGCCGTACGATTTGTGAGGGATAAAGATGCAAGGGGAGAGTCTGGTTCGATAGATCAGACACTGGGGTGAAGGACGAGCCTACTGCACTGACCCTCAGCAAAGTTGGACAGTATGATTACGCGCCCCGAGGCTTCTGTGAGGAGTGTCTTGTAGTCGTATGCCATGAGCACTGGTTCTATCACTTCATCAAGGACGCTGATTCTCCACGCGTCTTCGTCGATGTGACCCTCAGAGGCTACATCAGAACGCTCTGTCACGTCCGGGGCGTCCACGAACGACAGACTCGTGCCGTGCAGCGGTTTGGAGTCGTGCGAAATGACCAATGCTACGAGGTGAAGGCCATAAGTGATACAATGCGCGCGGACTGTCTCGTGTACTGCTTCTCGTTGGGACCGAGACCACAGATTCAGTTGCATCGGCGCGACTAGACCCCAGGGAATCGATCGTGACCTCTCTTTCCTGTTGTGCCAAATGTATAGTAGCTTTGGATAACGGGGTTCAAAAAGTTTCCATTGGTGAGATAAGCCGCTGCCAAGCAAAGATGTAGTGCAGTGATCTCACCGAAGCAACGTCTCTTGATCTCTCGGACGGTGGAAGGTGTCCAGGCCCTTCTCTTCGATTTGGACATAGTGCAAAGACGGTATAGCCCAGCTCGGAGAATGACAGCGCCGCGTTTCTTCCCACACCTGAGAGGGGTATGCGTGGATATGTAACGCCAGTGGAAGGAGTAACAGATGCACCTTCCTGGGCCCCTAGGATTAGAATGGCACATTTTTCCGTTGGAAAGGAGGCGCGGGGGGGCACCCCATAGAAGTCAGAGGCGAGCTCGAAGAGAATGGAGGAGATATCCTCGAAGGAAGAAAGGAGGACGGAGATCGCGGCTAATAGAGCAGATATTGACAATTGGACTACCGAGAAGGTGATATAGAGCAGGTAGTGGATCACCATCGTCGTGGCAGCAAAGTCATTCGCAAGCCAATCTCCAAAATTGTGACCACCCCGTCTTTCTCCGAACTAAGGAACCGAAT
>Ga0307510_10002561_pt1 | contig 20710 bp, 16 predicted proteins | sample 12_EM_MG_FD_207224 | JGI IMG/M metagenome (GOLD analysis project Ga0307510, IMG submission 207224) | Populus trichocarpa ectomycorrhiza microbial communities from riparian zone in the Pacific Northwest, United States - 12_EM | ecosystem: Host-associated > Plants > Roots > Unclassified | place... | reverse complement strand
CCCCATTGTTTAATTACTTTTAACCTAAAATTTTTATATAAACCTCATTAAAATATTTTTAACCTTAAAACATTCTTTAATCAACTAAAAAATTTAAAATCAAACTGATTTAAAATAAAATTTATAGGTTCTAATCTATATTTTTTTAGCACGTTTGAAGAACAAATCCATCTTCTTTAAACTCTATTCTTTATAACAAATCCAACAACGTTAAGTTTGATTTTTTTTCTCCTTAGAAATTATCTGATTAGAACTTTCTCTTTTTTTTTTCTAATGACTTTGTGTTTTCTCTTTAGTGTTTAAGGATTAAAATGTAAAAGAAATAATGTTTCAGATTAAAATATAAAAAACTCAAATAACAAGGACTAAATAATGTATAGTGTAAAACTTGAGGGGTAAAATTGAAGTGTTTAAAGTGTTTTTAAAAATCAGCTATGTGTTTTTTTGTCATTGTTTTTTCAATTTTTACTTAATAATAAGCTAAAATTTTATTTTGTAAGATCACTTTAATTTAACAATAGAATTTTGTAAATTCACTTTAATTTAATAATAGAATATTTTATGACAGTCAAATATGCAAGAATATATAAATAGGAAATAAATCTCAACGTATTAAACTTTAATAACATAATTTGCAAGGATTACACTGAAAAAAAAAAAAACTCAATAACTGAATTTAAAATATTCAAGCAAGAAAAAAATAAACTCGAGTGGTGAGATGAGTAGCTTGACGGGCGGGAATAAACAGTGATGTACTGATGGGCATCAATTTCCCCCTTTTTTTTTTAATTTACAGTTTTAATTTTAATACCACAAGAAATAACAACTTTACCTTATCCGTTACGGGTTTGCTAAATTTTCTGGACAAGTATTTTCTAATTTTTGTGACTTAAACAATACTGCTTCCCGTGATACAGAGAGAGAGAGAGAGAGAACGCTAAGACTTAAAAGCTGGGCCGGTGATTTATGGGTCCGTGAAACCTGCTGTAACCGCCAGCTAATTTTGTCCTGGCAATACCACCCACGGTAGCACACAAGACGCTTGAAACTGCGCTCCCGTTTCCCGCCACGTGTACATCACTGTACAAGGATATCTCCACGCGTCGAGCTCATGTCTTTTTTTCCCCTGAGGCACGACTGGTTGGGGTCCGGGTTAGTTCCATTTGGTTGACGGAATCCAGAGTGAAGGACGACCGTGTCCTTGGTGTTTTCGCCAAAAGAACGAACAAGAGCAAGGACATAAGTGTCATGTGAAAAGTAGTCCAACAAACTTAGAAGGTAGGTGATAATGATTCTTCGCAAAGTCGGCCGCCCGAAGGAAAAAAGTACAAACGGCTTTTATTTCACATCCTGTATTGCTGTCACCTATTTTTACCGTTCAGCTTACGTGGTTCGTTTAGATGAACGGTTCGATTTTCTCATTGTACACGAATCGTTGCTGTACATTTCTACACGTGAGAATTACGTCTTTCCAGCCACTTTCTTGTCTCTGACCAGAATACCTACCATGAACTCTTCGGTAGCACCGTCGAGCGAATTGTCTCAAATAGCCTCGCATAACCATCCCTTTCACACGCTCTCTCCCTTGAAATACATGGAAAATATTTATCAGTGTAATTCGTTCCTTTGAACAAATTTTGATTTGAATTGAGTTCCTCCACTAATTATATTTAATTTTTCATTTACATTTTGGCCCACATGAACAATATTTATTTATTAAAACATGAGTGAAAATAAATAATAAAATAAATTAAACTCGATCTCAAATTTATTCAAGATAATCTTTACCAAATAATTTATCAAAGATTCTTGATAATGCTAAACTAAGACGGGCTCTTTTATATATATATATATATATATATATTCTTGATGTAGATTAAATTGTAATAAAAAAATTCATATCTTTTAAGTTAATTCATGAAATGTAAATACTATTTTTATCACATATATTTGTGATATGTACATACTATTTTTATCACGTGGATGAAATGTTATATAATGTTTTTAATCTTTTTACATATTAATATAGACACAAGTGGACTAATATAGCAATAATACCTCCAACAAAAAAATATATTTTCTAATCAATCATTGAGATAGATATCGTATTTTAAGTTAATTCATGAAAAAAGTTAACATCTTCACCATATTTTTACTATTAAGGTTGTAAAGGGGGGTAAAATAGTAAAAGTGTCTAAAATGGAAAGCTTTAAAAAGAAATAAAATAAAAAAATTGGAGACTTTATTGTTAAAGTTGCTTTTACAAGTATTTTTTTATTTAAAAATATATTAAAATAATATTTATTTTTAATATTAATACATTGAATATTCTAAAAATATTAAAAGAATAGTTTAAAATAAAAAAAATAAAACAAAATTAAAAAGCACTGCGTGGCCGCACAAAAAACAGCGACAACAAATGAAGCGAAAATAAACGCGTTTTGGCCGGCAAGGCGTTTGGTTGAACCACCTAACAACTACCACCACTTTCCTCCATCCTTCTCTCTCTTTCTCTACTCAATTCCATTTTTTTTTTCTAATTTAAAAAAAACTGAAAAGTAGTACTAGTAAATTTTGTTTTTTCACTATAAAAATACAAGTTATCTTCTTTAAGGCCTTTTCCCGGTTTTCTAAGCCATTCCCTTCTTTTAACTTTCTCTCTCTTCCTCTCTTCCTTTTCTTTTCACTCACTGCCTTTTCTTTTCTCTCTCCACACCTTCCACCGTTAAACTTCCGTTCTCGCCGGAAACCGCTCATCTCTCCGGCGTATAGCCTCCGTTTATTGCCGGCGAACCCGAGAATTCGAATTCACTGATTTGTTTGGTTTCGTGTCTCTGTCTCCGTTTTTGACAACTACTTTTTCCGGATCTTCTGAGATTGGCTCTGTTTGTTCGTTCTTGGCGCGTTTTGAGAGAATGTGGCGTGCTTGGTTGTGATTAATTGTTTTGTTGAAGAAGATCTTGATCTAGGGTTTGGAATTCGTGTATTTTGTTGATTTCAGTTTTGTTTTTGTTGGCTACAATTTGATTAAAACGGAGGCGTATAGTGACCGTCCACGGAATGAAATGGTATGTGGTTTCTCTTTGCTAATTTAAAAATTTCTTCCATCTTTTAAATTTATCTGTTGATGCTTATAAAGCTGTGTTCAATAGTTATGGAGTTAATTTATTCCAGTTTCTATTGGACAGATCTTTCACATTGTTCTACCATGCAATGGTGATTTTGATTTCTGGATTGTATTTTTTGGAAATTTAAATATTTTTTTTGAGCTTCAGTTTGATTTATTAAACCGTGTTTTTATAGTTTTTTGATTCTTCCAACCTCTGTTTTTGTTGCATTTTCTGTTACGCTTCAAAGATTAATTTTTATTTTTATTTTGTGAAGATGTTTAACTATTTTTCTTTTTTTCTAAATGAGTTTTATAATTTATTTTTCGGATTTCAATTTAATTTTAGCCGGCTAACAAGCTGCACGCAAAGATGACAAGATCATGCTTCCATTTTTTTTTAATTCTCTCATTTTTCATGTGCCTGTAAAAATTGTGAATGAAGTGTGTACGCGTGTATTTGTTGAACGGTAGCTTTGACCATGCTTAGAAGTTCCGCGGATAAAGATAAAAAGAGTTATAGAATTGAAAAAATGACCGTAAAGAGTTGATATGGTCATAGACGTAGTTGGTTCAAGTTGTACTTTTATTAGTTTGAAATATTCCTTGGATTTATTGAATTTTTGACCCTCAATTCAACATGGGTCCTGTGGATACTCTCATTTTTGGCTTTGATTGTGGTGATAAATTGATTAATTGATATGACCACAAATGGTTGACTCTGTATTACTTTCTTTGGGGTGGAAAGAAGCGGGGCAGTATTGAAATTTCTTTGGGGCTATACAATTAACATGAATGCACGGTAATTTCCTGTTGGCGACTTTCTACAGTTTTCACTTTAGGTGAATTGTTTTTGTTTGTTGTCTTTTTATTTGATAATTTGGTCGTTCATTTCTGAACTTTGACATGATTTCTTGAATCATGCATTGAGTGTTGACTTGCTGTAGGCCCTTCTGGATTGTATTGAACATAAATGTTTTTGTAGCTGAACTCATTATCAGTTGAAATAAACAATACAGATGCTTAGATTCGTGTCTGTGAAACTGAAAATGCTTGATGAATTTGTGTTTCATGCTGGTTGCATTCTTGAATTAGAGCTTTATATATTCTCATATCTTCTATCAAAATACATGCTGCACCTGATGTTGATGCTTTGCTATCTAAATATAAGGTTGAAAGTGCATTATTTATCATGCATTTCTTTTCTTTTTTTATCCATGTGTTGATCGGATTCTATTGTACTGCCTTTTGTTTTGAAGGTGGAAGGAAGGGTATGCTTGTCCAAAGAAGCTCGGAATGGGCTAGAATATTTGAAGCGCAAAAGGCTTCAAAAAATGAAATTAGAAAGTGTCACAGAAACTGTAAGTATTCCCAGTATGATGAGTAGAAGCGGAGGAGATGCTTTAAGGGCTTCAGCATCGTGTGGTGTTAGGATAAATGGTAACATGGAATCATTCTCTAGGTCTGCTGGTGCTTCAAGTGGGAAGGATGTGTTTTCAAAGCGGAAAGTGGAAAAGTTTGACACTAGTGATTTAGAATGGACTGAAAAAATCCCAGAATGCCCTGTCTATTGTCCGACAAAGGAAGAGTTTGAGGATCCCTTGGTGTACTTGCAGAAAATAGCTCCAGAAGCTTCAAGATATGGTAATGGATCAACTCAGGTTTATTTTTTCTTATGATGTTGGTTGTATTGAATAACATGAAAATTGAACATGTAGGGAGTGTAAAATTCTTCCAATTTTTTTTCTCAAATTGGTCTAATTTATCTTATAAAAGTTATTCCCAAACATTGTTTTGTTAAGAGGTAATGTAGTCTTGAAACAGGGTCTCCTATAACAATTTCTTTAAACCTTGTTTGTAATCTTGCTGATGCAATCTTGCTGGTCTATCAGCTACTGTAAATCACATGGAAGACACCTGCTTAAATTAGGGTTCATGTAAAAATCTTAAGGTCCTACTTTTGTTTTTGGTTGGCATATCTACTCTGTACTAAGCCTGTATATGTCTATGCTAAAAGCAAGCAGACATTGCTGTCTAATAATCTCTTTTGGCCTCTTTATTGGTTATACAATCTTCTTGGTTTTACTTAAGGTACTGCATTGATTGGAGTATTTCTGTTTCTTTAAAATTGAAGAACATTTAATTCTCAACATCGAGCCACAAGAATGAGAACCTGGGCATGTCTAATTCACGCATTCCCTGCTTCATATAAAAGCATATTATGTAGTGTAATAGACATCCTTATTATTCTTTGTCAGTATTGTCTCGGTCTCATTGGGAAACATTCTTTGTTTTTCTCATAATACGATCTTCCTTCAAGTAACATTTGTGGAAACTGCAAGACTGAGGGAGTTCTTTTGCTTTCTTATTGCCAATTACAAGTTTCTGCTGCCATGTTTTCATCAATCAAATTAATGCAATTTGCATCTTCTTGTTTTTCTTCTTCTTCTGAATTTACAGGTATATGCAAGATTATTTCTCCTATTAGTGCATCTGTTCCTGCTGGGATTGTATTAATGAAAGAGAAAGCAGGATTCAAGTTTACAACTAGAGTACAACCTCTTCGTCTTGCTGAGTGGGATAGTAGTGACCGAGTCACATTTTTTATGAGTGGAAGGTTAGTTTTATTACTTCAAAGAGATATAAGTTCTTACTTGATTGTTTTCTCGGGTTTTAAATATGAATGGTGATTTTCAGAAATTATACATTTCATGATTTCGAGAAAATGGCGAACAAGGTTTTTGCCCGTAGATATTGTAGTGCCAGTTGTCTTCCTGCGACGTACATGGAAAAAGAATTTTGGCATGAAATTGCGTGTGGAAAGACAGAAACGGTTGAATATGCATGCGATGTTGATGGCAGTGCCTTTTCATCGTCTCCCAGGGACCCGCTTGGAAATAGCAAGTGGAATCTGAAGGTGTTGATTTTGCTTTTCCATTTATGATTTCCTGTTCTTTATTCTGATGGATAACATCCGCCTAATTTTACCCAAGGAAAAAAAAATATTATTTCAAGTACTGGAGTTGGTCAGATGTGCAAAATAAAAACAAAAAGAACCAGGAGAATTTGCAAAGCATCCAGGGAGGGGTTGGGTGGTAAAATGTGTAATATCATGATCTAATGGCTAAAATCAATCCAACTGGAGAACCCAAATCACAGTATGAGAATTTTTTTCACATAAGTGTGCAGCACGAGAAACCCTCACTATTCTCAACAGAAATCAGTGTGGCAAAGAACGGAGTCTTTATCTTTGGAAGGGTGCGCCAGAATTCTGGCAATTTGGTTTTCCTGAGCCTCCTGGGTTGAAAAGTGGGAACCATACGTGAGATCTGCTAATAGCCTGATACATGTTTGTTGCCACCCAAGATAAGATTGTTTTGTTTTAAAATGGAGAAATCCTGTTCCATTAGGAACAGGGTAGTGTATATAGTAGATTGAATATAAATTTTTCCTTCGCAAGTAAAGTGAAAAATATTTCAAAACAGGGTAGTGTATATCCCCTTTAATCTTATGCCATTCATCAAATAGCTAAAAAAATAATCCCCTTTAGCATCCCGCCTAAAATCTCTTCCTCCCTTATTTTTTATTATTATTCTACTGCTGTGGATAAAGAGTTGCTTGTTGGGAAAAAAAAATAGCTCATTGGTTACTGAAATTTATGAATAATGTCTTTTGTATCTGTTTCTTGTATTGCACGGACAGCTACCAATTATTATACTTTATATATGTTTGTGATTTCAGAATCTTTCCCGGCTGCCGAAGTCCATTTTGCGCCTTCTGGGACCAGCTATTCCGGTAATTGGTCAATATATTTCTTGTCATATTTGTTAGTGTACTTGATGTCTCTTGTTGACTTAGATTGCACACTTATTTCAGGGGGTAACTGATCCTATGCTTTACATTGGAATGCTGTTTAGCGTGTTTGCTTGGCATGTAGAAGATCATTATTTGTACAGGTATTATTCATATATGTATTCTTTTTTATCCTTTGCTTTGTATTGTTTAGTAAATTTTTTTGTTAACATTGATTTAATTGTCAATTTAATTACCTTACTGGCAGCATTAATTACCATCATTGCGGAGCATCAAAAACTTGGTATGGAATTCCTGGTCATGCAGCTTTAAAATTTGAAAAAGTGGTTAGAGAACATGTGTATAGCCATGATATTCTATCAACTGATGGGGAGGATGGAGCTTTCGATGTACTTTTGGGGAAAACAACTCTGTTTCCCCCAAATATATTGTTAGAACATGATGTCCCTGTGTACAAGGCTGTGCAAAAGCCTGGGGAGTTTATAATCACTTTCCCGAGAGCTTATCATGCAGGATTCAGCCATGGTAAGAAATTGTTTCTTTCAGCTGAGATGATAATAGTTTTGATTTTTTTTTGACTTACCCATCTTAACTGGATTTTGGGATATTTGTTACAGTATAGCGATAGTAATTGTATTTTCCCTTGTCTATTTGTAGGTTTCAACTGTGGTGAGGCTGTGAACTTCGCAATTGGTGACTGGTTTCCTTTGGGGGCTGTAGCTAGCTGGCGCTATGCACTACTCAACAGGGTCCCTCTACTTCCCCATGAAGAACTTCTGTGCAAAGAAGCAATGCTTCTTTATACAAGTCTAGAACTTGAAGATTCAGATTATTCCTCTGCGGACCTGGTTTCCCATAATTGGATTAAGGCTTCTTTTGTGAAGCTGATGCGATTCCACCACCGTGCTCGCTGGTCTATAATGAAATCAAGAGCATGCACTGGCCTTTTGCCAAATACCAATGGGACAATCTTATGCACCTTATGTAAACTGGATTGCTATGTGGCATTCCTTAACTGCAGCTGTGACTTGCATCCGGTGTGCCTTAGACATGGTATGATTTGCTCCATATCTTCCACGGACAACATACAAAATATCTCTCTTCTTTCTATGATTAGTCATTTTCAATTGTCTTATAATCACTTTATAATTGTGCTGGTTGCACTGTCCAGATTTCAGTTCACTTGGCTTTTCATGTGGGAGAAATCACACACTGTTTTTGAGGGAGGATATTTCTAATATGGAAGCTGTAGCTAAGAAATTTGAGAAGGAAGATGGAATATTAGAGGAGATTAGACGGCAAGCAAACACTGGTGATGATTTGTATTCTTATCAGTTATCAGTTAAGTTTCATTGTGTTCCCGAGGATGGGTACTTTCCTTATTGTGATATAAGCTTTGATTTCAATGCCGAGACTCCTGCGATAACCTGGGAATGTTCACAAGAGTTTAGCAAATCCACAAACAAGTATGGTATTGGAAATTTTAGACCTGAATACCCTGAAGCTTCCATTTCCTGTGCTGCATCCACTCTCTGTTCTTTTGGAGAGCCAGTGGAAAGCTTTTCTGCATCTGACAACGTATGATTCCTTTCTTATTCCTACTTTAGACAAATGTTGAAAAATAAGTTGTTTTTAACATTATGGTTAATGGATTTTATTTCCATCTTTGGCGGGTAAAGGTGCAGGCTGACTTTAATGCAGGAAAACTTGATCCGGAAAGGTTATTTGAGGAAGGATTGCACAGCAAGCATGAGTACTCAGTATCCTCTCAATCACATGATGATGAATTCTTGAGAATCCAGAAAAGTAATCCTCGAGGGTTAGAGGTTAAATCCAGTGTTGATGAACAAAGTGATGATTCTGACTCGGAGATTTTTAGGGTTAAGCGCCGGTCTTCTCTGAAAGTTGAAAAAAGAGTTGTGAATGATGCTGCATCTTCAAAGAACTCTGAACACCAGGTATAGTTGTATATTGCTACCTTGACTCTATTTTGGTCACTTAATTTTGTACTCTTAATTTTGTAAATTGCTTTCAAGTCCTGCTTTTCAATGATTTGTATGTTATATATGGTTCTTGTCTTATTTGATTGTGTTTTAAGGATTCTCAGGTGGTGTATCTTTGAATCTTGCCATTTTTCTCTCTCTCTTTTGCATTCTGTGCTTCCTCTATTTTTCAATGTACTCTACCAGTAAAATGCAAAGAGTGTTTGAATTAAGCATTATCTTTCCCTGATGTAATTTTCTGGTGTCTTAATGAAATTTGTCGCTAATTAGTTTCTCATAGTAGTGATATTAGATTATTTTGAACTATACGGCAAGTTATTCATAATGCATGCTGTAGTGTCCGTACTTGCACTCATTTGGCTACCATAATGTCAAAGGATGAACTTTGAAGTAGTTGTGCTGAAAACTATTGTTGTACTCAGATTTTTCATGCTCATATTTGGTCACCTGATACAGGGGCTTAAAAGACTGAAGAAGCTCCAACATGAAGGAAGATATGGGCAAACGACATCATCAGAATACTGCAGAGCTGATGAATCAAATCATGGTTCCACTTCTTCAAATTCAGATTATAAAGAAGCACCAGAGTGTGCTTCAAAGGACAGGGTTGCCAGGGGAAGTACTATTCCATTCTCGATTAAGTTCAAGAAGTTGACCTCCAAGGAAGAAATGGGTAGACAGCGAGAACACCACAGATTGGACCGCTTCCAGCATGAACTGGGAAAGACTACGAGGGAACCACCTCCTATAGAGATTGGGCCAAAGCGTCTTAAAGTCAGAGGCCCGTCATCTCTAGGTTCAGAGAGCAGGTTAGATTGACTTTTGGATCACATAATTGACGAGAAAACTGGCTGGCCTGCCTCGGGAGTATCATCTAGAGCCTGACTTTGCTAACCTTTTCTTCTCTAATGGGGTTCTAACCACACGGAATATCAAAAGATTGATTGATTCTGGGAGCAGCGGCAAAGATTAACCAACTCTAGGACATACTTTTATTCTTTGTGCAGGCCTCGAATTGGGGCGCTTTGCACGGATGGTGATTCTTCAGGTTCTCATGCCGGGGTGTTTTTCCGTCATTTGGCAGGAGAACCTTCCTGCTAGCTGAAAGTAGAAATTTGATTAGTAACTTTGTAAAATTTTTTTAACAGTCAGATTAATTCTTGCAAGGAAATAGTGGGTATTCCACTGCTCCTTCATTTAAAACCAGTCTGCTGCTTCCGCAGGTTCTTTATTCTTTATGTAGCAATGGACTACTTGAATAAATGCAGAGAAATACCTGTTTTCTCTTTATGTGCGATCATGCCTGCTTCATTTCTTATGTTTATTTAGCTCATACGGTCACAGTACATAGCTATTGTACATGCAAGGATTGTTATGGGATTGGCACGCCATTAAACCGAGTTTAAATTGAAAGGCTTGGCATGCACTGAACCAGAGATGAGAAAACTTGAGCTGTTCCCCCCCCAGTGTTGATAATGTTGCAAGGTGCAAAGCTCGTCTTAGAAAAGCAAGCTGGGGATAGATGAACAGTGGGGTATGCTGTTTATGCCTTGTATATGGGGTGATTTCCTAGTGGACATGCCACTGGCAGTATGCATGCATGTGGCTGTCACTGCAAGGTGCAAACTTTAATAGCTTACGTGCTTTCCCGTTCTTGAAAGATAGCATAGGACTTCCATGGGGCTTTGTTACTGCTGTCTTGTTCACGTTAATGGCAAGCACTAGGGTCATATGTTCAGTGGTTGGGAAGCTGTTTTGACACGAACCAAGTTTCCCTGTGGTCTGTTTGGGTCGTTCTGCTCCTTTTGTAGCCCAGCATTTGCAACATTATTGACAATAGCATGTAGCCATTTTTGTTGTGAATGGAGAAAGATACCTGACACAAATCACAACGGTTTCGCTGTTTATGTTTTGATTTTATTCAGAAACAGGTGGGCCGCAATGGTCATATGTTGTTCCTTCTCTTCTCAGGAAAACAGAAAAGATTGCTGTTTCTTCACGAGAGCTGCTAATGCTCGGGAATCTTAGGCACTCGAGAATTCTTTTCAGAGAGGCAGCCCGACAACAAATGCACTAGATGGGAGAAAAATCTCCTTTTCGGCCTAGACTGCTTACTTACAAAATTAAAGTGAATGGGAATTACGGGTATGCTATAATGCGACGATATTGGTCGTGATCTGATGACTAAAATGGAACCATTAATCCTGAACTTTTCCTCCTATTTCTTGCTTCCTGACTGTGTTTTGCGACTTGTCCATCTCAAATCTCAATCCTTGGACTTTGAAGATCAATGTATATATATGGAGCCCGCTCGTTTGACATGAGTCATGAGGTGTCAATGATACACCCATACTTCAAAAATTTAAGAACAAATTTCTTATCCATTTTATTCCTCACAAATAAAATCTTCCCGAGGAAAGAGAGTAAAAAATTCCTTATCTAGTATCTGTAAAATGAAATAAAATCTTGAAAAAGACGTGAGAATTATCCTCAGACCTTTAACCACCTTTTTCTTTGCTACTTACAAATTATCTTTTCTATGCCCTAGGGTTTTTTTATTTTAAGAATACTAGATCTCTGGAATTTGTTTTCCCTGGAAGATGAATCCTAGGATCTTATAGATATGGGCCAAGCTTGCATGTACAAGCAACAAAGTCCAACATAAGGCCCTCGGAGTCTAGTTGAAGAAAAACCCTAAGCCCAATAGATCTTACATACTGATCCAAAAAGAAAAGCTTGCAGTTTGGACTTTGGAGGATGTCTTGTCCTGCTTCGGACGTTGCCCTTGTAGTGCCCTTAGGGCACAGATCGATCGCCACTGCAATAGTAGGGATGGCATGGGAGCACCATGGAGTTAGAGGATACGTACATTAACATTTTTCTGATGCTCTTGCTTGTATATAAACAATGCCATCATCTAGAATATAATCAAGGGAATCACCTCTAAGAAAATAGTTGACATTTAATTTTTTCCTTCTAGGTAAAATTTATATTCCAAACATTATTTCAGCACGCAACGTAAAAATACAAGAATAACAGCAATTTCTGCTCACAAAATTGACAGTAGGATTCCATTTTTTTTATACTGACATAAGATCATGATTCTCATGCCTGCAGTGAGCTAGCTAGTTACCACACCCAGGCTCTTGAACATGGCTTGCCACGTTAATAAATCTAAATAAAGTGAATATCTATGCATTTGCATTATATAAATAAACAACTATATAACCATAAGATTACGAAGGATTCGCAGTTATGCCGATCATATATAATGACGCTTATTTGTAAGAGAATGATTATAGGATTTATGTACAGTAATAAACATTGTGGAAGTGGTATGGTGCATTGTTCGACCACATTTGACCTAACTTTTCTGTGGAAGAGAGAAGAGCGATGAAGATGAAGGTGGCAGCGTTGAATGTCGTAGGTGGCGGGCATGGGAGAGAGGAGCGGTGAAGATAAATTGAATTGATGAGCCGTTGAGAAGAGTGACTGTGAAGAGATAGGCTTGACAAAAGATCAAAGCGGGCAGAGAAGAGAGGGAGTCGGCTAGCTATGACATAAAGTCAGCTTTAGCAATTCGGCTTGTTCTTATTTATCATATTTATACATACATATATAGTGGCATAATGATAAATTCATTAAATTATTTTTATTAATATAATCGGGCGCGCACAGAGCTCTATCGGAGCATAAGATATCATCGATCTTAACTCCATACCCCTAGTCCAGTTTAGGAATTTTCCCCTAAGTTAATTGTAGTACAACAACAATGATAAAGAAGATTTAGGCTGTCAAATGAGCTGTACTTGGCATTGATTCATTTTTATATTAATAATCACTTTATGATTAATTATATATTAACCTAACATGGAGAAGCTCTTAAAAACTTTGCTCATTAATATTCAATAAGAATATAACATTTATTTTGTTATTTTTTATTATATATTTTTCTCAAATTATTAATTATTTTTACATTTATTCGGTGCGTAAAAATGATCAATTCATGATTTTTTTATATTAAAAAATAGTTTTAAGATAATAATAAGTTTTTATTTAAAAAAAATACTTATAAAAAAACATATTTTATTATATATATATATATATATATTATGTTGTTGGCATGTGTTTTAACCATAAGTAATTAATAGAATATTACTAATTACTATTATTAATACCATATTTTGTTTTATCTAAAAAATGGATTTTCATATTTGAATAAAGTCATTTAAATGACATCATTTTAGGTAGAATGACGTAGTTTTATAAAAGGAAGCTCTTTTCTTTTTGCCTCCCTTATGCGCTGCGTTTTGTCTCTGTCAGTTCCGAAGGTCCCAATCTTTTCACGCGACGTCGTTTTGCATTGGAATGGCGCCGTGCTTGCAAAAAAACTTGCGCGTTCTTTTTTGCCGCTCCACTATTGCGCTGTCGTTAAGGGTGGGCAGCCCTGAGGGTGTCCATTCTTTTTACACAGAACGGCGACGTTGCATTGAAGGATACAGGTTCGACGCGGCGCCGTTCCATTATGAAAATTGAACTCCGCGGTGTCGTTTCTTGGATGTGGGCGGCAGTTTCTCCTGGAATTGTGGGATTTTCTTTATTCAAACGTTAAGAGTTTAGACATATGGTTGGGTTTGGTTGTCCACAGTTCACACGCTGCTTTTCGTTCTTTACACTTTCTTTGCTCTATCTTGATCCTGTCTCTATTTTCACGCTTTCATTGTGATTGGAAGAGGGTTGTTCTCTGTGTTTGTTGGTTTATTTTTTCTCCGTACTTAAAGTGTCACTGATGTTGTTCCACTGCTATATATCATGTCCAAGATCAGTTCTAGATGCATCCATAGAGATGCTCCAATCCTTTCTCAGTGGTTTGGGAGGTGCTAGGGAGAGTTGTCTATTCATTCTCTCTTGAGCGATTTTAGCACCGAAAGATTTAATAGAGTGGCTGCCTGACGTCGACTCATGAGTCCAAAATCAAATTAGGCTGAGATGATATGCGAACACCTGTTCACCTTGATCTTTGTGAATTGTCAACCACCGCACTCATTTCTAATCCGCCCCGCAAAAAAGCAAGGCGGGAGGATAATCTGTCCTCCTCTCTTTGCACTTTTGGTTTTGATAGGGCTCTGCAGTCCTCCTCATTATCAGTCTGTTTTGCTGTTTTCTGCCAATATTAGTCGATATAGAGTCAACTAAAATTAGTCCAAATATGCATGTCATAGAAATTACACTGTAGTGTCGAATAGATTATCAAGAGTATAAATGTTGGATCGTGTAGAAAGGAATCCACTCCGAATAAATATCATTTGAACTTAAAATTTTTGACGCATGCGGAATTTGTGTTATATTTATCTAGAAAAAGACCTGAAGGTCTAATCGTGCTTCTTGTTGAGTCCTCCGGCATTGCGTCTCTTTTTCTTCCCAGTGGTAGAACAACTCATTCTCGCTTTGAAATCCCGCTGGCTGTTGATGAATGCTCCCACATGTCATATTAAAAAGGGCACTCGATTATCAAAGTTGGTTGAAGATGCTGCTTTTGTTGTTTGGGATGAGGTCCCGATGTTTTGAAGCACTTGACAAGACTCATACCTATAATATATATATATATATATATATATATATATATATATTTGTGTATTCATAATTGATGACTAACACCGTCCTTTTACCGCTTATTCCAAGACTCTCATTGTACATATCTTCAATAACTTGTCAAGCGAGCTGTAAACGATTTTTGTTGAAGGTTGCTTTTATCAAGAAATCTGCAAGATGCCTTGAAGTCTTGACTTACAAAACTTCAATAGTTTTATTTTTCATTTTTTCATAAATTAAATTATAATCAATTTCTACTGGCTTGGTTCGATCATGTTGTATATTTAAGTTTTTAACAATCCATAAAAATATTGTGGATCCTCTCATTTTTTTTTATAAAAAAGCTTATACATAATTGAGAAAAAATAAATTTAAAGTCTTTAAAGATAAAAGAATATAATGATAATAACCATACTTAGTTCATTGATGATCACAAGATTTAAACTCAAATAAAAAACTAAGTTATAAAGCATTCTTAGTATCATTGGAAAATTATTATTTCCTTCTTATCCTATGATGAAATAAGTGTTAGTTGCATTGTGATAAAATGTGAGTTGTGCTCTTAATGATTTTTATATCTTGGTACATCAATTGAAGTATAAAAAAATATTCTTAATAAAAGATCACTTATATGAGTGAGAAATGTGGTTGTTTTCTTGATAACTTTAACGAAGACAAAATTCTCTAAAACACTCATGAATCCAAGAGTTGTTCAAGGCTAAAATGAACACAATAGTGAGAATTAAAGAAAATATCTAGGTATGGAGCCATGTGAGTAATATTGTCTTGGTTTACACAAAAGACTAAATAATTCAAGTCATTATGTTTACTATTTAGCCGAGTAAATCCAACATTATTTTACTACGAAAGGTTCAAAGCCAAAAACTACATTTTCTGATTTACTAATCTACCAAATCAATACCTTTTAACAAATCTTTGAGTCATTTTAAAACTAGTGAGATAATTTCCATTCATGTGAGAGATTATTGGAAATTTGTTTAAATAACATGGTTAATGAGCACATTTGAAGATAAATTAAAAGTGGGGTCCACTTGCATTTTAGGTTAAAAATTTATTTAATTTTATCTCCAACATATGCTCTTTAACATAAAATATTAACATGATTTAAATAAATTATAGGTGAATGAGAAATTGATCTTATTGAACCCTTGGTTGACATGTTTTGGTGAAACCTAAAACTCTTTAAAAACTTCTATCTCATATAGGAAAGAAACAAAAAAAAAAAAAAATTAGTGTTTATAAAGTGGAAAGTTGAAAAGTTGAAATTAGACCTAAAACTCTTTAAAAACTTCTATCTCATATAGGAAAGAAACAAAAAAAAATAAAATTAGTGTTTATAAAGTGGAAAGTTGAAAAGTTGAAATTAGACCTAAATAACACCCAAGCTTAATTTTAGAGAGGAGAGGTCCTAAACAAAATGGACTTTGAGTTTAAACCCACACACACATACGCGTCGACCTAGCTTGACTCATGCTCGGGCTTCGGGCTTCGGCTTGGGCATGAATCTGAGTTTATTATAAAATTATATTTTGGATCACAAAAGATTATCTCTTACCAACTAAAATTTGGACTTGGGCTGGTCTATGGATAATTATTTTTTCCAACTCATTGTTTTGCCAAGTGAGCTCATGAATGTTAACAGTCTCTTCTAAAAATATTTTATGCAAATTTGAATAGTTTTTTTAGCTAAAAAAATAAATTTATGGCTACTATATTCATATTTAATTCTTGATCTATGGTGGTTAATCAAAGGTTGAAAGATGAGAATTAGCTCTTTAACTTTTTAGCTTCTAAAATTCACTAAAAAGGTGGTGAAGGAAGAGTTTGAGATAATGTTTTTTAGACTTTTATACACTATTCCTCACCTTATAATTTAGTTTTTTTTCTTTTTTTATACTTTGGTTTTCCTTCCAAAACTAGAGCTTAGGTTCATTTTGTTGAAAGATATTTGAGTCACATAATCTTTGGTTCAAAGACCTTGTTTAGAGGTGCATCTAAACCAAGGTGGTAGTGTTGGAATCTTGCGAGGCATAATACAAACATTCTAGTTGCACAAGTGAGGAGTAATAAAGCCCAAAGGACAAAGAATTTATCATGTACACAACAAAAGTTTCATACTTTATAGATTAAAAATTGTATGTATTTTTTTAATTTTTATGTTTTGAATGATCTTACTATGATAAACAAAATATCATTACTCACCGGTCTAAACTTATCAATTCTTTCAATTTATGTTAATCAGGGGCTAATGTTTTTTCAATTTAGCCCCTGATTGCATTAATTAAACTAATTCAAAGTTTTATTAAGTCCTAAACTTATCAATTTTTTTTTATTTTTTTGGCTAAATTGACTTCAAACTTTATACTTTTATCCTTATTAACCCCCTAAACTTTAAATTTATGGTCTTGATCAAAGTCTTAATTTATTTATTTTTTTTGGAAATTCAAATATGGGTTATGACAAAGTTAATAATGAATTATTGAATATTTATATTCTTAAGCTATTTTTAGTTTGAAATTTTCTTTTGTTAAAGAAAGAAATTATTGAAATTAAGCTAAAAAACGCATTAGATAGTGTTATTATTTACATGCATGCATGATATTTACAGAAGCATAATTACACCTAATAATATGTAAATTGAGAGTCGCAACTAGCTAGTTGTTTAAGAAATTATAATGGCGTTGTATTAAGTACAAAGTTTATTTCTTCTCCTCGTTCCGAAAATGGGATATGGATGTCATATGAAAAGAAAAGGAAAGGATTGTTTGCAATCATGCGGGGTCATATTTCCTGTTTGGTGGGAACCTACACGCATCCTTACCTTGATTTCCACCATATTTCTGTTTGATTGGGTTGTGTGGGACCATCCTCTTCCCTACAATCATTCTTACCTTTATTGAAGAGAATAAAACTGTGGAATTGTTGAAAGCGAAACCAGAGAGAAAATGAAGAATGAGAAAGGAACAAAGAAAATTTTAGTTAATGGGTTCTTGTCAAAATCTACAAATTTTCTTTCAGTCACTAATCTCTCTAGATTTGTAGGGCACTAATCAAAGCTTCCCTTTGCTCCAAGTCGCTGCAAAAGATTCAAAATGTTTCCACTCATATAGCTCTTGTGTAAATAGGAACCTATACCTATTCTCGGGACTCAATAGAGGAAAAGAGGCATTTACCACTTTAAGTCTTGATATGTGGGTTTGATTGGAGAAAATCTCTTTCTAGATGGGTCAAGTTTTCTGAGCATATTTGTTTGTTCATGCAAGGAAAAAAGCTAAATTTAAAAGGTCTAAGTATTTGGGAATATATTATATATTCACGTCTTCCACTAATTATACTTTTAATTTAAAAACCTGATTAAGATAGTAGCCAGCTAATCTCGATTAAGTTTGAAATGACCATAACGAGTGCTTTACTGACAGTTGTATATCTAACTTCTTTTAATCCTATATAGCCCCATATACATATATATATATATATATATATATATATATATATATATATATATATTTTCCACATGCAAAAAATCAATCATGGAACAAACCCTTCTCATCTCTTAGATCGAAGCCCTGTAAATATGTTTTACAAGAAAGAAAAAAAAAGAAAAAGAAATCAACACCTAACTAATAAAGCGATTTGTGCAAATTTGAAAACTTTCCTTGCCTTCCATCAATGTGGAACAAGTTCTCCCAATATCGCACCAAGCCTTTTCACTTGGGAAATTCTCTAGAATTTTTCGTAGGAGAAGAGAGGGAAAAGTACCTCATAATTATTTTATTGAACGACGCAAGAAACAAAGACTTCTTGATCAGGTTTTCTTTGCGTAATTCTTTTTTGATCTTTAGATATATACTCAGGACAGGCCCATATCTATGGACAAGACTTCAGAACCATTGTATCATCGATCAACGCAATTCCAAGGACATTGAGTTGTCTAGCAAAATAAATCCATGGCATAGGTTTAGGGTGCAACCCTAGGGATTTAATAGCCTTAATTGCGCATATGGCTTCCAATTCTATTCATTTTATTTTCAGCCTTTAATTTTTTACCTCGCGCGGCTATAATTGGAGGGTCCATTGATTAATGTCTCTCTTGGGCATGCCTCATGCTCTGAGGTAATACATAACAATATTGATTAAGACAGCATGTTATCTGACTCAAGCTCGATGTAGATTAATCATACACTAAAGACTAATCAATCATGGTTTGTTAACTATTCTTATACCTTTTATATCATGTGCCGTGGCATTCAGGTCACAGTATATATATATATATATATATATATATCAGTTTTTATGTTTTAAAAATATTTTTTAAAAAAATTAAAATTATTTTATTTTTTTTCTTTGCTTCAAATTAAATTTTTATGTGTTTTCAAATTATTTTAATATATTGATATAAAAATAATTTCTTTAAAAATAAAAATTATATTATATATATATATTTATAAATAAAAAATACTTTAAAATATAATCATCCCTACATTTCCATATATGACTTATACTTGTTTTTTTAGAGGGAAAAAAGAATCAAACTGCCATGCTGTTCATGATCTTCTTGGAAGCTACAGGTGGAACCTGTTTCATGTCTGCTAACTCAATTATGTGGCACTTCGGTATTTTCAATGTAAGAAACTTTGCTATACATAAAAAAATAATGCTGAACAGAAATTTCATGTCATGAATTAACCTTAGCATTGATTATTTTATGCATCGGGTCCATCCGCGTTCGCTTGTATTTTGCCTTTAATTTCTCCACGCCATAATTGCATGTATGATCCAAAGATTGAGAAGAGAAGAAACATGATGACCCATTTGCATTTAACAATGACAAACAATGCTTACAAAAATAGTGACATGTTATGTCGGTATGAGGATTTTTATTTAATTTTTATCTCTCTCCATTATTAATTAAATAAAACTATTGTCTCTAATATTTCATTGGTCATTATCAATTCATAACATTCAACGAATACATGCAATGAAGTCTCTCTAACATTCATGCTGAAGCTAGAGGATCAGCTGGTGTGTCAAGTTAAATCTTTTCATGCTCTTTGATGATGATCATTAATAATCTCTTAGAATAGACCTTAAACAGCTATATGCATTTCTCAAGATTCTCAGACTTCCTTGGGTAGTATCAGAACATTCATAGTATATATAATAAGACAATTTTGACTCTATTTTTTGCAAGTTTTAAGTTTCTTGTATGTTCCAACAATTTGGAACAAGCTGAAGGCACTACTATATAGCTCGCCTTTAAAAGGGAGATTGTCATCAAGCATAGATCACTAAATGTAGTTATTGATAAACTTTGATTAGGTTATTTGCGATTTTTCTTACATTTCAGTCATCCATTATTGTGACAATTCCAAAGTTAACTTTGGAAAAAGAATTTTCAACCGAGAGATTTTTTTCCCATTGATGCTTGGCTTGATCCATAAGGATTCATTATCATAATTAAATGCATAAGGAATCTTTTTTTCCTGATATATGTACTTTATGTCTTGATATATATATATATATATATATATATATGTCATATGGATGCCTTACACCAAGACTTTGATATTAGCAACTTCTTTAATGTGTTGGGTGGGGGATGATTTATGGCTAGTAGTGGTCTCAATATATTGTTTTGATATCATTGGGATATATTATTTTAATTGGATAACTAGACAATTTAAATTTTCTCAATACATTCTAGATTATATTGATACAAGTGATGAGTTGTACATCGTCAATCATCAAGGTAAAAAAGAAGACAATTAATTAATGATTCATGTACCTTTTCTAAATCTTTAGGAGAAGAAATCAAATATTTGTAAAGTGACAATTGTTAATTGATTTAGAAAGCTATACAAGATGGTATACGAGCATAACATAATGATTTATTATACCAATATGATTGCATTTTATAAGGAACATCCATGTACATAATCCGATATATTATGAGCCCCACTTTCCAAAATAAAATTAATTGTTATGCATTAGTTTTTCTTATAATATTTATTAAATATCTTGTTTATATATATATATATATATATATAAACGAGATTTTGCTGCATACCCATCCATGAGTTACAAAGATTTTTAGATGTAATTAAATGATATATTTAAATGTTATGAAAATTAATTTTGTTTAATTATGAAATTAGTTTAAATGAAATTAAAGATT
>Ga0307510_10002560_pt1 | contig 20730 bp, 12 predicted proteins | sample 12_EM_MG_FD_207224 | JGI IMG/M metagenome (GOLD analysis project Ga0307510, IMG submission 207224) | Populus trichocarpa ectomycorrhiza microbial communities from riparian zone in the Pacific Northwest, United States - 12_EM | ecosystem: Host-associated > Plants > Roots > Unclassified | place... | reverse complement strand
CATCGATTTGGCTGGCTTTTGTATTTGCCATTCCCTGCTTCCAAGTTTTATTGCATTCAGCCTAGCTATTAGTTTCATGTTTGTGGAGTACCAAAAACATTTTGAGGTCTAGTTACAGCGTCAGAAGTTCACTCTACCTTAATGGAAGATAATGGTTTCTAATAGTTTTGGAGTAAGGCGTCCTTAGAGTTTGAGTATGACAACATTCGGCTGGCCATCAATTGTTTGATTGCTGAGATGTATTTAGTGCTGTTTTTAGAAATGGTTGATGGCAAACTGATGCCCCTGAATTTTGAGTATTTTCCAATTGAATTTCCTAGTTCTTCTAGCCGATCGAAGTTTTCTCTGAGTTACCTACCCTGAAATCTTTGAATTCTACAATGGTTGATGGCAACGTGTCCCTGAAAGCTTGACAAAACCTGGCAGGCAACTTCAGTTAGGTTGCAGTGGCATTTGGTGAATATATTTATTCCTTGTGTTTGTACATGAAGGTAGCCTGTTTCCCACTCATAATTTAGTTGGTTCGTCAAGAAAACAATAATAACAATCAGAATCCGGAGAGCTTATGGAAAAGTGATTCAAACATGGATGATGTTTATGTTCCAGATATCAACCGCTATCCACTAAGCATCGATAAAGCAACTCTCGAGATACCCAAAGAAAACAGTGTGGATATGAATGCATGGTGATCAACCAGAATTAGGGTTTGAACTTTGAAAAGAAGGGTGATTTGTTAATTAATCCCGAGTTTATGGTGGTCTCAACGCTTAAGCTTTATTTCTGTGACAGAGTGGGATCCTAACAGACAACTAGTGGACCACCTTGGAGCCTCAAAATATGCATCTTCTTTCATGGAAATTGGTTGGTCCACCACCATCACTGACTGAATTTTATCACCATGCCTATTGTTAGAGTATATAACACTGTTAAGAGGCATTGATGTAGCAAACAGACTCTATATATGTATATAGATAGATAGGTAGGTAGGGGGTAGCATTATGCAATATGCTTTGACGGTATTTCTAAAGCGGACACAGAGTTCATTGATGGTGGGGATATGCTTGATTTGCTTAATAGATAAAGTTTGATTAAACAAGTATAAGGCTAGCAGCCCTTGATCATTTAACCAATTGTCAAATCCATCAAATCAACGGCCCAGAAACTCCCATACCAACTTAGTTCAATAGCCCGTTACAGACAGTTCCTCTGCTATAAATATACCGGGCCTAGAATTGTTGACGACCTCTTGAATTTTGATAACTTTGCAGACATCTCCACGCCAAGAAAAAGAGCAGCAATGCACTACTATAGGAGAAGAAGTGACTCCATCTTTGATGCTTTCACTCTAAATCCCCTACCATATCCAGTTCTCTTAATCTTGGCAGTACTATCAATATTTCTTGGCATGTCTTGGTTCTTTAGCTATGAAGACATGGTGGAGACTACTGAGGAACAAATGGGTTGGATTCTTTTGGTTGTACCGTTAGTGCTGATAGTCATAGTTCGATGGCTTTCATCTATGGAAAATCCTGACATGATCTTTGTTATGTCACCATGGGACAAGCGCCGGAGGACACACCACCGGCCATCAGAAGGGAGCTCTCCTTGGGGTGTGGCTGCTTTCATTGTGTTGCTTCTTGTTTTGGTGAAGTTTCAATCTACCTTTCTTGATAGCTGGCTTGTTTGATGCTACGCCTATACTAATTGATATGGATTGAAGATCAAGTAGTTTTGTTCTGTGGCTTTAGTTTATGTTTGAACATACAGAAATATGAAATTATTGTATATGTATGTTGTAGAGAATGATGCATTAAGATATGTGTTCGGGGCTTGAGTGTTCATGTTTGTTAAATATTGCTTTGGTGGATAAGATCTTAATGAAGTATTTTTCTTCATCAGCTTATACTGGCCATGTCAAATTAGTATATGCTCTTTATCTGGCTCAAATTTAATCTTGAATTGATTAATATGGTCCGAAGACTAAAACTCACCCTGATGAAAGAACTATCTGCCTGTTTGGATGCTGAGAAAATTCAGGAAATCATCCTAGCTCGTATAAGAAAATTAAATCATAGAACTTGATTGGTCTTGGCCCAAAACTTGAGACTTTTCTTTTCTTGTACGACATTTTCCCGGTAACAACGGAAACCTTGAAGATAAGTGATTGGTTTATTTTAATGACTATGGTTATTAACTTTGCTTGATTGATAAAGATTAATAATTGTTGTAGAAGACAAGTTATCGCTCAAGACACTAACTTGAATTTCAAGTTAAGCGGGCATCAGTCAAATTTGTCTCATCCCCGCAGAAACACCCCACAGAACAAACCTACCAAGCTATAAGTAGGCATGGTCATGGTTAATTCAGTGTCCACGGAGTACTCTTGAATCTAAAAGTCATAAATTCTGTGAGGATCCAAGAATTTTCCATGAAAAGAAGTTATTGAATGAGGGACCAAAAGCCCAATTGCAGATGTCACTGTCTATACCTAAATAGCGGCAGCTACAAGCAACACTTTAATTACTTTTATAATGAGAGCAAACTGCCTGCTTATCTCGCTGTTTAGCCATATGTGAAGGTCAGTTTCATCCATCTAACGCTTTGTCTTGGGTCATGCTGTCGTGGGAGGAGAAGAGTTCTTTATTAGTGACAAACAACCATTATTCAATCATCCAAACCTACCACTGCCTTCGTGGTCCAATGCTTATCGGGCCTCGTGCAAGAGAAAATCATCAAGAATGCTTGTGGGGTCTAGCTTTGCAATGACAATATTTTTTGCTCTTGTCAATTTATCAGCTTTGATTGAATGGCCATGAAGCATGTTCTTCTATTTTAACCCTGGAAGTTAGTTAGGGCATCAAAGGACTTTGATTCAAAACCCTTTCATATGGGAACAAATGTATAGCAAAATGGGCTGTACTGATGCTTGTCTGTGATTCTTCATAGCTACAGGAGATCATCTTGGACTCACTGACAAACACCTGTTTTCTTGTGTTTGTCCACGCCAAATTTAGCAATAAATGGGCATGGGCATGGCAAAGGAACGAGGTGTTGACCATGCCGGTGAGGTGGTGATTTAGTGGCTGCCTCCCATTTATACCAAAGGAACATAGTAATCTTGACCAGTCTCTTGATTTAGATCGAGCAGGGCTGGAATTCATAGATACACTGAACATTTTGCTCACAACAGTGAGCAAAAACGAAGCAAATTCTTTCAAAGCATCATATCACCATTACAGTGCTTGTATCACACAGAGATAGTATTGCCTGACAAAGAAACTCAAACGATTCCATGATTTTAAGCTATCTTTAAGACTATATAGTTCATCAACATTTTGCAGAGTTTTTCCTTTTCTTTTTCGCTGATTTATTTACAAATTAATGCGACCCCCGAAGAGGTCCAAACCACTTGGAATGAAATGAAGATTGATAAGAAAGCAACATTAGAAGCAGCACCACGAAAACGGCAATACCCCAAGGGAAGGAGCTCGTGGAACGTGGAGCTGAATCAGGCGGCGAATCTCTGAGCCGATAATAGAGCAGCCAATTGGTAGAATATGAAGCCATGAATAAAATCAGGAGGATAGGCAACAAGAAAAGGAATATTTGGAGGTTGATTGCAGAGTGGCGCAACTGGGCCTCATAGCCTGTGTAATGGGAGAGCCATAACAGGGAAATGACAATGCCAAAAATGGCTAGCAACGGGAAGGGAGGAGTAGACATAGAGGCCACGGTCTGGCCTGTCCACCCTTGTTTCCACTCGGGACCCCTTCTCTTTGGATAGAACCACTCCATCTCTTTTGTCCTCTCCTATTTCTCAATCCAAGCAAGCAATTCAATGGCGAGTTTCTTCGATTCAAGGGAGGTGATGGGCTTTGTTTGCTTTAATATCAAATTTGGTTAGGGAATATGTGCTTTGATTGTAGAATCCTTAAAGAACTTCTTTTCGGCTAATGCACACTCAAGTTTTGATACCAAATCCATTGCATGCAACCAAGAAAGGTGAAACCCCTTGAAAGAAAATATGATTGCTATTTCTCTTGACAACATAAAGAAGTAATGGCAATGCCGGCGAGCTTTCTACCTCGTTGATAGTGTATTTTTGGTTTATATCAAGATTTCACTAATTCAATTCTTAACAAATGCTAAAAACTAAATTAATCTTCTATTCAGAGAGAGTGTGTTGTTAAGCTCAAGTCTTTTTTCTTACTAACACTAATCTGTTTCGATAAAAAATAATAAAGCAAATCTTCATTTTTTAAAACTAAGAAATCCATGAATTTAAAAGAACAACTAAATCTAGAGACAAGTCAAAGACAATAATTGTTTTGAAATATTAATTATGTCGTATACCTTAAATGAGATAACCTCTTGTTTTTTCTATTTTGGATTTTGAATAATAGAACATTATGAGGTCATTTTTTATGTTAAAGTTAGTAATGGTTCATGGGTATGTTCGGCAACTTGATTTTCTTCTGGGTTAGGTTAAAATTTTAAAGAGTAAATTACTTTTAGCATCTTATAGTTTCGTTATTTTTTCAATTTGCAACCAAGTTGTCGAATATTACACTTTACAAGCTTAATCAAAACATATTTTGAAAATCAATGAAAAAATAATAATGCTCTCATATATATTAAAGCATGGAAGCTAACCACCACCACCACACAACTCGTTATATCTCTTCATGCTAACCTTTTCTTTTCTATCATCTCTTTCTATAAAAAATCACAGCCTCCCTCCTAAAAAGTTATTCCTTTACTTATAGTTAATCAAACTCATCTTCTCCAAACCCACAGCCTGTGATAACAATTATTCTCTCTTATAATAACAAACCTAACCACCATCCAAAAAAAATATTTTACCCCCTGTAGCCATAGATTTCAAGTGTGATAATAATATGTCGAATGACATCATTGAGACAAGGGTATAAACCACCACAAGTAACAATTGTTGCCTTTACACTAGTTTGGAGTATATTTTCTCTTGAGACCCAACTCTGAGGATCTATTGTTCGACCCAAGTACAATTGGGATCCACGTACTCTTTTCCAACATAAGTAAATGATGAGTAAAGTATGACCTTAAGAAACACTTTTTCATTATTATTTATGTATCCATGTCATTCCTCATCAGATGGATAACCACCAATGAAATATTCCACCGCAAGAGTTCTCAATTTTAGATAAAGTGTAGAGGGAATTGAGCATGCATAAGAAAAGATATAAGTGATATGAGGAATATTGAATCGTCTTTTAAAATTTATTTGGTTCTTTGTTTTCCAATTAGAATAGTTGAAAATCAATCTTTTTTTTCAAATATGTGTAGCCAAAATGCCAAGATTTCTTGATTTGGGAGGATTTGAGTTTGGTGGCTATGTTGGAGACAGGGGGGATTAAAAAATAATAGAGGCTATAATTTTCTGACTTTTTTTTACAGGACTGCGTTTTGGAAACAAAGGTTTTTAGTCATTATTTCAAAGTTAGTACGGGCCTACCAGAAACTTGGCCTTCTTTTGAATTAGGTCATAATTCTAAAGGGTAAATTACTCTGAGCATTGTTTTGGTTATTTTTCTTCACTTTACAACCAGGTTTTTTAATATTACACAACGTTAGCAAAGTAGATTTTGAAAATCAATGAAAAGACAATAAATTAAAGCATGAAAGATAATCATTATCACACAACTCATTCTCTCTTTTCACGTTAACCTTCTCTCCTCTCTCACCTGTCTCTAAAAAAAATCACAACCTCTCTCTCAAAAAATTACTCTCATAATCACAGTCAACCAACTCATCTTCTTCAAACCCATGACCTGTGACAACAACCATTCTCTCTTATAACAGCAGACCTATTATTCAACCCAAGTACAATTGGGATTAATGTACCCATATCTAGTATATGTAGATAATGAGTAGAGCATGACCTTAAGAAGCATCGTTTCATTATCATTTATGTATCTATGTCATTCCTCATCATATGAATAACCACCAACAAAATATTCCATCATAGGAGTTAGACAAAGTGTGGAGGAAATTGAGCATGCATAAGAAAAGATATAAGTGATAAGAGGAATATTAAATCATCTTTCAAAATCGCTTTGGTTCTTTGTTTTCTAATTAGGATAGTTAAAAATCAATATCTTTTTTCCTAATATGTGTAGCCAAAATGCCAATATTTCTTGATTTGAGAGGATTTGGGTTTGGTGGCTATGTTGGAGAGAGAGAGAGAGGAAAAAAATATTAAAAAAATAATAATCACGGCTAGGATTTTTGGACTTTTTTTTTCTTGTTTATACATGACTGTGTTTTGAAAAAAAAAAAAGTTATTTAGTCATTATTTCAAAGTTAGTACTGGCCTACCAGAAACTTGGTCTTCTTTTGGATTAGATCATAATTCTGAAGGGTAAATTACTTTAAGCATTGTTTTGGTTATTTTTCTTCACTTTACAACCAGGTTTTTGAATATTACACAACGTTAGTCAAAGACAATAAATTAAAGCATGAAAGATAATCATTATCACACAACTCATTCTCTCTTTTCACGTTAACCTTCTCTCCTCTCTCTAAAAAAAATCACAACCTCTCTTCTAAAAAATTACTCTCATACTCACAGTCAACCAACCTCATCTTCTTCAAACCCACAACCTGTGACAACAACCGTTCTTTCTCATAACAGCAGACTTATGGCTCAACTCAGGTACAATTGGGATCAATATACCCAAATCTAGCATATGTAGGTGATGAGTAGAGCATAACCTTAAAAAGCATCGTTTCATTATTATCTATGTCATTCCTCATCATATATGAATAACCACTAGTAAAATATTCAATCATAAGAATCCTTTAGACAAAGTATAAAGGAAATTAAATATACATAAGAAAAGATATCAGTGATATGAAAAAATATTAAATTATCTTTTAAAATCTCTTTGGTTCTTTGTTTTTCAATTAGGATAGTTAAAAATCAATCTCTTTTTTTTCCTGTGTAGCTAAAATGCCAAGATTTCTTGATTTGACAGGGTTTGGGTTTGGTGGCTAAGGGGGGATAATGGGGGCTAAGATTTTCTAATATGTTTTTGTTTTATTAAGGATTGTATTTTGAAAAGAAAAGACTATTTAAAGTTAGTATAGGCCTACCAAACAGCGATCTCTTTTTTCCTAATCTATGCCACCAAAACACCAAGATTTCTTTATCTGAGAGGATTTGGATCTAGTGACTGCAGGGGAGAGAGAGTGGGGAAGAAGATGGAAATAACAGTTTTCTAAATTTCAAGTTGTAGAGTTTAATATTTAAAAATTTGATTGCGAAGTAAAATAATAATAAAAAAAAAAACCCACACTATAAGACGATTGAAGTAATTTACCCGATTTTAGAAGGTAGCAGATGACAAGTCATACAGAACAAGAGCAACATCAACATCAATTACCCTAACCAGGAGCATCAATATATAAACCGCATTGAAATCCCTTTTGCATATAACCTTTATATGTGTGCAAATGCAAGACGCTCTTATTTTAACAGCCATGGATAACAGATCCAACAGGCAACAAGAGAAAAGGAGGATCCCAGGCATAGGAGAAATGGACAGAAGCTGATGCCTCCAAGGAATTGCCATTGATAAGTAGACAAGTATCACCATTCTTCACAAAGATTGATGGATCAACACTTTCCACTGTTTGAAACCCCATGCAAGACAGCTTTATCTGGCTTTGAGCACATCTGCAGTTGTTTGTCACTGTCACATTCCATTCTGGCTTACCACTTATTTCTCTCCCACTTCGAACTGTGCCAATGTTGATGTTGTTCAAAGAGCAATCACATAATCCTGCATTTTCATTACACCAACTTCGGAAATCAATTTCACATAATCCAGCCTTCCAAAATTCATATAAATTATATACATCAAGAATCAATTTAATCAGTGATCTTGACATGCTTAGGACCCGATCACAGACACATATTCACCTTCATCCTTTGTCGAGGAGGGACCTTGTTCATGATTAACCTTCATGGTTTCAAAAGTTCTGTATCTACCTTAGAAAAGGTACCGAGACCAAAAGAAAAACCCTTTATTTGTGCTCGACCAGAACAAATCGTTTTTCCTTATATCAAGTGATTAACACATCTCCCTTTGCAAAGAGAAGCTTACAACATCATGAAATCAGCTCGTGGATTTACCAAATTAAGAACAGCGGCATATGTTTATAACATAGCCCAATTGTGTGATTTTCTTTTAATATTATTGATAACAAAAAAAAAAGAAAAAAGAGAGAGAGAAATACCATATGCATAGGCATGTGTTTGAGCAAGAGAGGACAAATTAGGACAGCATGGCCTTCTTACCTCTGGTAGCAAGACATAAAACAAGTATTGCAACTAAAGCTTTCATGAGACCTGCCATTGCTTGTCTTCTTGTTTTCTGGTTTGTGTTTTGCTGGGGAAGGCAATCTCTTCTCCTTGACGGCTTTAGTAGCAAGACGGTGCATGCTCAGCTACTTTTATAATCTAAAAGTACATCGGATAATTATGGTACCCAAAAAGCTGATGTTGACTTTATTTCTGTAGATTTTCTCAATATATATGCTTCCGTAATTGGTCCAGCCTTCCACAAAATGATAAACACTAACAAAAGCTCGTGTTCCTTTTTCTTTTTGGACGGTTATTTAACTAATTTTTTTCATAAAAAATATATTTCACATTCTTTACTAGGGTTAACATGATAATCAGAACAAACCCTTTTATTACCTAAGCTAAACCTCCTAAAACACGAATTAGTGAAGCTTATTGCACAGATTAACCATACCCTGGACTCTGGATTAATGCTTGCCCCAACAGTTCAGTTGTCATTTTTTTTTTTAATCAAGGGCAGTACTAAATTTAGTACGAGGAATACAAGTGTTGCTGAATGCCGTGGCCATTTCATCAATCCTTTTTACAGTACACGTATGTTCAGTCAGGCATATGTCCTAGTCAATTAACACGTGTTCTGAACACGCTTTATGGCTATAGACCTGTCCGAGTCAAGAACCATCAAAAGGCAAATGCTGGTCGGCATCTGGAGGTGCCTAGGCCTGCTTGCACAAATTTCAAAAACAAATCGCAGAAAGCATGCAGAAAGAGGTCGTCCTATAAGACATGTGAAGGGTTCATTGAGATCATAGCACCAACCTGATTTATGTTTTAATCCTTTTCAAAAAAAGGCTGAGCAAAAGGGTTTGTTCGTTTTTAGGAATGGGAAAGATATGGATAAATAATCAAAACTTCATTTAATAAGACTTAACTCAAAGGTTGATTACAGTAAGCTTCAAAATGAAGCAGCTCCTTTTTGCCATTTATTTGTTATAGTTTCCAACGCCAATTTCATATAATTAAGCAGCAACTTTCTTGGATGTTACAGAATTGACAATGGTAGCAAACTCAGGGCCCTGCATTCCAGGAAATCACAGTGTCATTGTTAATACCTGCCCAGTTCGTTGGGATGGAGAGTATTCTAGGTACTTTTATGACAACAAGACAGATTTTTCATTTGTGATATTGAAATTTAGAAGCAAAAAGTTAATTGCTGTAATATTTATTACCTTCAAGGATGCACCACCAACAAGGAAACCGTCAATATCTTCTTGCTTTGCAAGTTCAGCACAGTTTCCTCCATTCACGGATCCTGAAATGGAAATTCAGTTATAATTACATATCGAGCAACAGCAGTAAACAAGATCTACAGAAGCAGAATATTGTGAGAAGTTCAGAAGAACCGGAGAATTCAAAGGAACAATTTAGAAATGGGAAACCCTAGCAAACCAAACCGTTAACATAACTTTATGATAATGGTCCCTGACTGCATATTGGCTGAGATTAACCTCTAATTAGCACAAGCATTGCTGGCAGGTTACCATACTGCCCTGTTTTGCCCTAGTCTATAAAGAAAACATGAGGAAAACCTTATGCCTATTCATTTGCAAGTTCATGCATATTTTGCATGACCTAAGCAAGAGAATTCACTGAGGCAAAATCATGTTCTCAACATAACACGGCAAGTGAAGTACCTCCATATATAATGCGTGTTTTTGATGCGACTTCTGCCGAGACATTGTTTTTAAGCCAATCACGAACAGCTACATGTACTTCCTGAGCCTGCGCAGGTGTGGCCACTACACCAGTACCAATAGCCCAAACAGGCTCATATGCAATGACTATATTATCCCAGCTGGGCACAGCATCTGCGGGGGTAATGGCACTACTGGTGTTAGGTTCTTACATTTTAACCTATCATCTCATATTCCAAGAGAAAGAAACATCAGCAATAACCTGCATACGCCTTCAGTTGCTGATAACAAACATCAAAAGTTTTCCCTGCTTCTCTTTCTTCTAACAGTTCACCAATACAAGCAATTACTCCAACACCCTGGCTCAAGGCATAAGCTGCCTTCTTTCCTATAAACTGTAATTAACAAAATTTCAGTCAAGTTCTACAGATGTCATATAACAGAAAAAGGAATTATGATCTAATCCTTGCAGCCACTAAACTTTCACCTGATCGTCTTCGCCAATTACATGTCTACGCTCAGAATGCCCAAGGATAACCCACTTGCAGCCAATGTCTTTCAGTTGTTCCACACTGCAAATAAATTAAAGAAACATTTTGAAGACACTGAGAGAAGGCAATAGCATGGAAGCCTCGTAAAACAAAATAATCCTTGCTTGTAATTCCTTCTCCGTGCAGCATTAGCACTATGGTAAGAAAACCTCTGAGGTGAATTAAATTTAACTTGCACTTAATGCATGTAGCCTAAAACAACAAATGTCTCAATAATGGACCTGAAAAGAATTTCTCTTGGAAGAGATGTCCACCAATGTCCATGCAATTAAATATGTAAATGCATAAAGCTTTGAAAACGTTTTCATAGGATAGAGTTGGTTTTTATTATGTTTTATTGGTCTTTTACAGGAAGGGAGTAGCAGTTGCCATTCCATCCAAACAAAGCTATAACTGAAAAGGAAGCAGCTAGCTGACCTGATTTCTCCTGTGAAAGCCCCACCCTTACTGACCCAAGAGTTCTGAGCTGATATCTCAATCCTGTCTGTTAAGGAAGACTTGACCTGATCGATGTAAATAAAGGGAGGTGCTACAACAACGTCTGCGAAACTCACAGTAAACAATTTAAAAAATAAGAACCTCTTAACAACCAGATTTAAATTTCGCCTTGAAAAAAATAATAATAAAAGAACATTATATAGGAAAAAAAATTCCATGATATACAGATCACCTCCCTACCATGAACAAAGGGGCACATTCACCACCACTAAAACCATGTCTAAATCATTTTGAAAACAAGGGTGCCACTTGGGATGTGAGTCCATCGACAATACAAGTTTAGTCTAAACAACCATAACCAGTGAATGCCTATCAATTAAACTTGATAGCAATGAACAGATAAAACAGCAAAGCACAAGAAAAGATTTACTCACCGACATCAGACTCCAACTTTGCGCTGTTCAGGTCTGAAATGAGCGTGGTAATGGATTCTTTTGTTCCATTCTAAATACAGAAACAAAGATGAGAAACTGGATCAGAATAAAAATCAAAACCTAAAAAGGGAAATCCAGTACCTATCTATCTCATCTAAAATTAGGCATAAAAGATTGTAGAACCATTGTCAAACTACAGACAAAGGCATGAGAGCCTGAACACTGCCCCCCACCCTCCCCCCCACCCTTTTTTTTTCCTTTTCTTTTTTTTATAAGCAAGGCTAGGTACTTACATATTTCCAATCTAAACAGTGACTATAAGAATAATTAATGCTAAAAGTTGAGAAAAATAAATAAAAACAAGAAATCAGTAAGAAATTAAACAAGGTACTCACACATTTCCAATTTCCTCCAACAAAGAACTGCAAGCATGAGAAAAAAGAAAAATTAATTAATGGATAAAAAAATAGCAACATAGAGAACCAACAATCAAATTTCCTTAAAAAAAGGATTCCAACTCGCTTCAAGTAATAATCTTGAATATTGTTATTATTATTATTATTATTATTAATAGTTAAAGAAACGAGATCTGGAGGAGACAGGGACTTTGAATAAGGAAGCAGAATGTGTAAAGGAAAAGGTTAAAAAGGCACCTGTCCAGTGCCAGCCATGGCAAAGACTCCTCTAAGAGGTTTCCGGGGAGTAGAGAAGCGAAGAAAAGACTGGGAATGAGAGTTGTTGGTATTGTTGTTTGGACATAAACGGCGAAGACCGGAGAACTCAGGCGCGCAATACGAAGTTGCAGATTTTGGACCGGAGAGTGAAGTTGAGAGCATAGCCATGGCCGCTAAAGTCAAGTTTTTTTTTTTTTGCCTTTTTTTAGAAGAAAAAAAAAAAGCGTTATGTTACTGTTTGCTGGAAGTGATAGAGGAGACGGGACGGGACGGGACGAGAGGAGAGGCAGGGTGGGTTTTGAAGCTGTGGTTGTTGTGTTTGTGCTTTATGCTGTGTTTATGGGTTTATCGTATGGTGGGAGGTGGAAAGTTGTTCGGTCCACGCGAGTTTTCAGAGCGTCGTTTGCACGAGGGATTTATAGTATTGCAGTCTATAGTTAAATAATTTAGCAAAATTAAATTTATAGTATTGCAGTCTATAGTTATATAAAGTTAATCTCATCACCAAATAATATTTAGAAAGTTAATTCGAAGAAGATATTTAATGGGAGGAGGGGTGAGAGTTTTTTTGGTTGTTGATGAGATGTTCTACGCGCTTCAAGAGCGAAGTAATAAAAACATCGAAGCTATTTACAGGTGTACGTGTCGCTTTTCTTCGACGAGAAAACGACGGTTGTTAGAAGTAAAAAACTTTCGGTTGCGGACGGCAAGCATAGGAAACGACGAGTCCACAGTCTGTCAATAGTCAATACCATAGTTGTTAGAAAGGATATAATGCGGAAAAAAACAAACTGTGTTATCAAGTTTATGGGATTAAAAATTTGTTTATTTTTGTATTTTAAAAAAGTTAAAAAAATTTATTTTTAATTATTTTTAATTTTCTTTGATATAAAAAATATTTTAAAAATATTATTTAAAATATTTTAAAAAAATTAAAAATATTTTTAAAATTAACTATTATCGTACTACAAAATATACCTTTAAAGTTTACTTTAAAAAAAAAAGATTTTGACTTGTTGAATTTGAATCGGATTAATCGTCAACGAGTTTGACTAAATTATCTAGTTTTAACTTTAAAAGTAGCTCAAATTAACCAAGTTAAATAACCATGTTCAATGCCAGCAACAGCCATAGCGACGTCGTTTCTTTCCTTCACGGGTAGATATTCGTCTCTCTTCACTGCTGAGCGTATTTGCTTACTTATATGTAAAGGATAGTGTGGTGAAGGCCTTTCGGAACCGTAGACGTGGACATTCACTTTCAATGTTTGGTATTATGTTTTAGAAGTTTTTAAAAATAATTAAAAAATTATTATTATTATTATTTTAAATTAATATATTTTTTATGTTATTATATTATTTTGATATGCTAATATAAAAAATAATTTTTAAAAAATAAAAAATACTTTAAAAAACAATTATTATCAAACTTTAAAACACAAGGTTTATTAGACCATGTCGTCACGATGCAGATAACAATGTGGTGAGATAATTTAATCAAAGAAAGTTACGGTTATTGTGAAATAAAAAAACCTAACGGTCTTCTCAGATCTAGGTGGCGAACCAAGATTGTTAGCTAATCTTGAGATAAAAGGATTTCCCAAGTACTAAGTAGGTGACTCACCTAACATTTAATATTATTAGAAAGAAAACTAAATGACTTGGTGAACTCACCTAACATTTAATTTATTTTGTGCCCCACACTGAAAGAGTTGGAAGCCTATGAGATGGAAGTGTTTTGAATTTTTTATGTTCATCTATTAGTCATTAAATGATTAAACATGAATATTATTATTTTTACAGATTATTTTATACAGTAAAAATATACTTTTACTCCCAGAATTAATGAAATTTAAACTTGCTGACCAAGGGTGTTTTTGACCTTGTACAAACTTGAAAATCAATAAAATACATCTTTGCCCGTGTATAAGATAAAATAGCTTTTATGCATGCAGGGGTGTTTTGGTACTTCACATTGGTTTTTTTTTATTATTGTTTGCGGGGTTATGAGAGGGCTTTTTAGTAATTTAACATTGATTTTTAATATTAAATTCTGAAAAGTTGCGGGCGCGTGGAAAACACGCACCGATGCGTTGGTGGCGTCCGCACTATTTCGATGGTGCGTGCAACGCCACCGTTTGTCCGAAAATGGCCTTCCGCTGTGTCACTGGAAGCGCTGTCACATGATCTTCCTCCCAGTGTAAAGCGTGTCGGTGGTGGTCCAGTGGTTTATCTCCAGTGGTCATTTCTTCTTTCTTCTACCTATTTTTCTCTCTCTTCTGGTTAAAGTGCATGTTTGTCCCTTTTGTTTTTTTATTTTTCAATTTCAGTCCTTATATTTTTTAATGCTTATTTTCGTCCTTGACCCTTTTAGACAAGTTTTTTTATGTTTTCAATTTAGTACTTAAATTACAATTGGTCGTATATTGGTTTCACCAATTAGATCCTTATTCTTTTGATTTGTCATTATTACCCTTGGATCTTTTATTAAAGTTTTATTAATGTTTAATTTCATCCTTAAATCAAAGTTTACGTTGGATTTTTTTTAATTTAGCCTTCATTATTTTGATTTTTTTTCCTTTTCTTAACTTTTTTTTTAATTTAACCCTGCGATTTAATTTTTAAATGCTCTCAAATTTATTTTTTATTTTGGTTTCCACCCTTATTTTTCAATTAAATTTTTTTATATGGTTGATTTTTTTCCAAATACATCATTCGGTGTTTGATTTATTTGAAATTGAGCTTCACAGTTTTTTCATTTGTAATGCTTTCAATTTAATGACATGGATCACAAGTTTTAAGTGTTAATACGATTATAAATTCTTTTTTTCTTCATTATATTTTGTGATTTTATCATTCTATATTATTTTAAAAAAATTGTTTTGTGGTTTCCTTCGTATTGTTTTCAATTAGTTTGTCCCCATCTCATTACTTAAAGCACGAGTTTTGCAAGTTGTTTTTGGATAAATGTTTTTTTTTAAAAAAAATGTTATGTTTTGTGTTTAATTTTTATTTTACTTTATACAAGTAGGTTTTGTTTTGTACACAAAATAATTATTTTGAAATAATATTTCTTATATGTTAGGCTATGCATATTTTTTATCTTTTTATTTTATTCACTCTATTTCATATGTGTTTTTATTTCTATTATCTTTTATTGATTGTAATGAACAAATTCAATGAACACAAACAGGTAAATGTTTTATTTTGCGAGATCCAATATCCTGATCTATGTTCATCTCTTTTTTTTTAGTTTTTCTTTTAGTTATTATTAATATATTTTTATTTATTTATTTACAGAATTGATTATTAAATATTTGGATAATTTTTTTAGTTATAATTTATATCATGTAAAAAAAACATATCAAAATAGTTTGTACACTCAGTTTGTTTTTAGAAAGAAAAATTACGGCCCACTACGGAGCACGTATCAAATCAATTTTTTAGTTGCCCTCTAATTAATTTTTTAATTATCCCTCTTATGTTTTAGATCTTGTGTAATTGATTTCATCCTTTCACATTTGATTTATTAGAGATTTGGCTTCATACAATCTTATTGCTCTGCATTTGTTTTTTTTTTATATTGTGTTTTTTAAAATGTGTTTTGTTTTCAAGGTGTTATGCTAATTCATTTAGATTTTTTTTTTGTGTTTTATACAAATGAAGTTGATTTTTAAAAATAAAAAAAATATTTATTTTAAAATAATATTGCTGATATGTTTGGCATTGCATAATATATTTTTTTAGCATGAGTTTATTTGTCAGTTTCATTTGTGTTTATCTTTTAAATCATGAGTTTTTTAGGTAGTGGATTTATCTTTTTATTATTATTTTAATAAACAAGTTCAGTAAATACAATCATGTGAATGTTTCATTTTGTATAGTTGAATATCTTGATTTACATCTCTTAATCTTATCGATTTCTCTTTTAATTATTGTTAATAATTTTTTTCCTTTTATTTACATAAATAATTATTAATTTATTTAATAAGATACTTGCATAAGTTTTTCAATTTATATTTTAATTTTTTTATGTTAAAAAATACATTAAAACAACTTACATAGCTGGTATTTTTAAAAAAAATTATTACTCTTAACAAAACAAGGGTTAAATGGCTAGTTTAAGTTTAACACTAGTTTAATGTTAAGGGGAATCTTCGATAGCATGGTTGCAGGGTTAGAGGAATTGGGAACATGACATACTTCCCCTGGAACATGAAAGATTAAACCATAATTCCTCGTCATTCAGGGTAGAAAGTGAGTGCTGTGAGCTAGGCTAAGATATCATGGTGTCTAAAATCTCAGGTAGCAGCAGGGAGGAGCAGTGGAGTCCAAGAAGGTTCTGCCGCATACAGGAAGAGTCGTGCTCGCAGAAAAAAGGGAAAGCGACCCCATCCTTGTTGAAGTTTCAGCAGAAATCCAAGAAAAACAGTTGCGACGGTTGAGACAATGAGATCCTATTTGCCTCCTGTTTTTGTCTTTGCTTCAAGCAATTCCTCGACAAAAAAGTCCAAACCGACAAAGCAGTATCTTAAAACAAACACCGGTTTCAACTCTCAAGATGGAAGATACTAGACCAGGCTTCATTTCCACCGTACCCTCGGTGTAAGTATTCTCTGTTGCGCATCATCGGCAAAAAGATCTAACCGGGTCGGTGTGTATCCTTATCCAACATTAAAGTTAATTAAGATAAGTAGATAGATATTAGACAATAATACACAACCACTACCTGGTACACACGGTGCTCCTGCTAGCATTTGGAAAGTGACAATGGTGGAACCGGAATGATTTTTAGCAAGGATTAGATTTATACAGTGGAGGCTTGAGGCATATCAACAATCATTCTAACTTGAAGGCTAGCTGGGATTCAGATTTTGGTTCAAGTAGGAGACCTCCCTCTCTCGAAAGGCTAGCTGGGATTCCAAGCTTCGAATCTTAGAATTAATTATACTGACAACAAATCTCCTCCTCGGGAATGGTAGTAACACTCAAGTTTAACCACAGACAGACACATCTGTATCAGCGACATCGAGTGAGGATACAGTAAAGTCCATTTCAGCACTCGATGATGGTGACTGGGGTCCTCAGGCTCTCTGCACGAGGTATCCTAACTTGAAGCCTACTGGATATTTTTCTTTTAAGAATTAGCCCGTAGTTGCCCCATTGTCAGGGTAACACAGTCTTTTTATTCATAAAGTCTCTTGTCAGACCTTGAGACCAGATAGCAGGCTAGCAGCATTCCTGGTACTGTGCTTTATCCTCACCCATTATTAAACTGTCATCACAATTCTCCCTAACCCAGACAGCCCTTTCTCCCATTGCTCTTTTGTCTTTTTATAAACACCAGCGCATCGGTGATCAAGTAAGCTAGGAACATTAGCTCCGAGCCTGAGAAACTAGTCACCGCGCACTCCATTGGTTTCCAAGCCAAAAGGCATGCATATGTCCAAGTAAGAATATCACAGCCACGTTAGAGACACTGTCAAAGTTGCAAAACTGCAGTACAAAATTTATACCAGATGTAAGCGGAGGCAGTAACAAAATATCTTTGCAAGAATGATATCCAAACTCCCCTAATTTATGTTGTTCATCCTAGTGGACTTCATTAAAAAAATCTTAACTATTTACTACCGATATGCATACACTTTGGATGTAATCACTAGACGGAATATTGTCCTCACTAAATATCCACACGCCACTTCTTCATTAAATAATTTCCTGTGACAGTCATTTACATACAGATAAGGATTAACCGCTATGCAAACTTGTCTTTCCTACAATCAATGAGCTGTCTCACTTACATTAGGTTTTAACCGCACTTAAGGATTGTTCTTGTCCTTAAAAACAAAACAAAAATGGCAAAGATGATCCCAAGCACCATCCCTGGAAGCTTCACACAGGGAGAACTCCCCCAGGTGTGCTCATATTAATGGAAGCATCTGGCCTTAAATAAAAAATAATTCAGTTCAGAGACAAATTACATACTGAAGGGATTAGAAACTAGTCTGGGGTATTGAAATGAGATAAATTGAAGCAAGCAAATTGCTTGTAATGAATCACAAATGGTAAATGAATGGTGAATATACAGAAGTTGGAAACAACCTGACTCTCCTTGTGCTCATTCTAACTTGTCTAAATCATCGTGCTTTGTGCTGTCAACAACACTGTTGGATGAGCTATCCTGTACACTGTGAGAGGAAGAACACCTACTTGAAGAACTCCTTTCTGTAACACTGCTTTCCTTCCTCTGGGATTTTTTGGACTTTCTTTGTCCTGAAGATAAATCCTGCAAAAATTATTAAATCAGTTTGTTAATACAATTATTAATAATGAAGACTAAAACATTTCCAATTCCTTGTTTCTCTCATAAATCGTAACCAATCTGAAAGGTGACTGCAATTTACCTGATCTGCTGTAGATCCTGGAGTCTTCAATTCAAGGTCCGTGGTAACATCATTAGAACCTTCGCTTTTCTCAATCTTGCACTCCCCTGAAGGTTTATTCTTCAGATCTTGTTCGCCTGAAACATGGGATCGACTGGCAGGCTGTGAAAGAGAAGAAACATGCTGGGCGGACTGCTGATCAACCAAGGTATTAGGGGCCATACATGGAACAAAAGTTGAACATGGGTTATGAATGACTGCAGGATTCTGATTTCCAAAAAAGGGATATGGCTGTATGGATGAATGCAATGGAATTGCCCCTGGAGGCATTGGCACTGGCATGGGAAAGGGATATGAAGGTGGGGCCATCATAAATGAGTGATCCATAGCAGGCCATGGGTATGGAGCCCTGAGCCGTTGCTGACACTGAATATTAAGATTCTCAATATCCGATTTAAGAGATGCCTTCTCTTCTCTGAGATCATTTTTCTCTTGGGTCAACTGTTTGAGAAACATTTCAAGATTAAGCACACTGTGCCAATCATCATCATTATTAAAAAAAATAGATGTATTAAAAGATCACCTCAAGAGATTCTTCACTCAGTGTAGCATACTCAGCCTTGAGTTTGTCAACTTGAGATGTCAAATCCTTCAGCAGCTGAATTGTGTCAGCTAGAATGGTCGCTTTGTCATTTTTAGGTCTATCAGGATCTGTATATCAAAATGACCACATGGAGATCAAAACTGCATGGCCATGTAAACATAGACTAAAATCTTAGAAAACAATATGCCCCAAACAGCCATTCTGATCATAATCAGCTGATTCTCCAATATCATAAACCAATTAAGGAACATTTTATCCACAACCTGAAAGAACGTTTAAGTGATCTATTATACCAAATTTTACATTCCTTGGAGAATGTAAATGGGCAAGGTAAGCACCTAAGTCAGGTCCAACCCCCCGGTCCTCATAGAACAACCATACAATACATTCAGCAACTAGAACGCAGGTCATAAAAGCAAAGAATTCAGAACCTGTAGCTATCAGTAACTTTCTTCCAAAACATTACAAGAAAATGGGTCTGACTCTAATCAGCAGAGATCAGCATCGCATAATTCAAACCCATTAAAAAAAATGATAGCTACAGAAGCACTGAGTATTTACCTAGGGTATTCCCCAATTCAACAAAATGCTCATTCAATCTATCCCTCCTCAATTTTTCTCGGTCCGCCTTTTGAATTTTCCTAGCAGATACACTATCTTTAATCTCTGCCTCGCTACAAAAACAAAAATGCAGTAAAATAAACACTAATGCACATCTTTCGATTAAGCAAAAATCCACAAAAAAAAAAAACTAATCAGTGAGCTTCAACCTTTGTTAATTGGAATAGATAAAGGTATGGAGAGAGTACCTGGATTTGGGATTGGGGTTGGGGCGAGTGGGTGGCACGTGCCTCGGGACAGGAGGAGGAGGCGGAGGATTGAAGTCAGTGAATGGATCCATTGGTGGATTCCGTGAGGGCGCCAAACAATTAACAGCTTATCCGCTGTTCCAATGTACGGTCGTTTTTGTTTCTCTTCGTGGATTGGTTCGTGCCGTACCCGAGTAACCGAGTTAACTGTTTTTTTTTTTTTTTATCGCTGTTCTCTTTTATTTTTGCAATTTTGCAAATTCCTGTATCCAACACTAGATTATTGATAAAAGGTATTTTCTTACATAGAAGCTTTTTTATTTAAAAATATATTTAATTAATACTTTTTATTTATTTTTCAATGTTTTTAAAATGCATATGATAAATTTTATAAAAAAAAATTAATTAATTAATTAATTTAAATATAATTTGATCTAGCTAGCAGGCATGCTCCATTAAAGAAGGTTCAAGTGGAAAATAATAACTTAATCTAAAATTATTTTATTTGTCCCATTAAAGATTGTCTTGCTAATTTTTTAAAAAATATTTTTAAAATTGTTTTAATGTATTGATACATTTTTAAAATAAAAAAAATATTATTTTAATATATTTTCAAACAAAAAAATATATTAAAAAATAATTTTTATCGTTATCTTAAACACTTTAAAATCATAAAATCATAAATTTATTTATTTTTAAACAGTGTTGAGACATCTTGATCAAAACCGGGCATCACATTGCCAGTTAAATTTTTACTAGTGGCCTAAATATGGCAAATATGGAATCAAATTTACATA
>Ga0307510_10002559_pt1 | contig 20733 bp, 8 predicted proteins | sample 12_EM_MG_FD_207224 | JGI IMG/M metagenome (GOLD analysis project Ga0307510, IMG submission 207224) | Populus trichocarpa ectomycorrhiza microbial communities from riparian zone in the Pacific Northwest, United States - 12_EM | ecosystem: Host-associated > Plants > Roots > Unclassified | place... | reverse complement strand
CCAAAAAAACAACAACAATACCAAACAGACAGGCTCTTCCTTCTCCTTCTCATTGGGGGCTTCAAAAAGCTTAACAGTCCCCACCGCCATCACCATGAGAGCTAAGGTAACCTTAAAATCTCTGCAACTAAATCTAAAATATTGTGCACTTGATTGCTTTTAACTGGTATCGTTGAGTTTTGGGTTTTTCGTTTTTCAGTGGAAGAAGAAGCGTATGAGGAGATTGAAGAGGAAGCGTAGAAAGATGAGGCAGAGATCTAAGTAGATTTTCTCATTTCCGATTACTTTCTTCTTCTTTTCTTCTAGTGTGTTTTAAATCAAACGGTGGAGTATGTAGTTTCCCCTTGTGTTTTGATTAATCGGATGATGGGCTTTATCTATGGATATATTTATTTGTTTTCTTTGAATGTTGATGGGTTTGGTTTCTTTCCTTGATAATTTCCTTTGGGATTTTATCTGTTTAAATGGAATTGGAGCTGGATTGATAAGATTGTCTGCTTGTGATTATCATTGTTTGCTCTTTTTTTTGTCGGGTTTTGTTTGTGGGTTAGATAGTAGTGAAACCACATTGTTTCGATATGGTTATGACATCTCGGTTTGGGTCATTTGGTTTGACAATACAATCCTGGTTTGATTTTGCGTTTTATTGTGATTTGTGCTGAGAGATTATGAAATCTTGGTGTGGTTATTTGGATATCAAGTTGATAAGTAATTGTGTGTCTCCTCTCATTTCGTCATCTCGTTATGCTCAAGTTGATTTTTGGCGATGCAAATCATGGAAGTTTTGAGGTAATTGGTGGGGTGTTGTAGTTTTGGGGATGATTAGGTAATTGGATGTTGTGGACGGGATGATGAGGTAATGGGATTTTGTGTGTTATTGTTGTCGTGCGCAAGCTGATTTGCTGCGATGCAAATGGACGGGTTGTGGAAGTTCTGGTGTGATTATTGGGTTATTATTGATCTGGAGTTGATAAGTAATGGGATGTTTCGCACTTTTTCGCACTATTTAGTCAGGCGCAGGCTGATCTTCAGCTTTGTAAATGGTTAGCGGCTAGCATTGCTTGATTTTACTCTTGTTACTTGCATTATGTATGATTATAAGCAGTTAGCATTTGTTGCATCGAACTGTAGGCTGTAGTTTTTTTAATGTGAGAGTGCTTATGTAACTGAAAAACTGTATTGCTGTGCTTAGATTCAGTATCTTTCCTGCCAAAGAGGACTATGTATGTTTCGTTGCTGATTGTAGAACAGAAGCAACTGATATGCATCAGATTAACCAAGTCCTTGTTAGTGTTAATGAGGATGTCTAGGAGTACGGCATATGAAGTGATTGCAGGACTGCAACCAGTTCTGCATTGCTCATAGCTAATGAGGCTTCGAATTGCAGTCCCAGATGTTTCATCAATAACAATCATTTTCTGAATTTTATATCCAAGATTCTACCTGGCCCCCTCCTCCTGGATTTGATGCTGGCATCTACAAGATGTGTGGCAGGAGGAGTAACAAGCTGCTCTTGGTAAAAAACTGTCTTCTTCCATTTCTTCAGCGTAGTCAATTAACCAGGTTCTTTAAGAGGTCTAGCAAGTGCTTATTTCCTCGGCAAGGTAGATCTTCTGGGAGTGGATGGTACGAAGATCTGTGGGTTTAGAGAGGAAGGGTACAAAGGTTGATTATAAAAATTATATAAAAATGGTCGGTTAGCCATTTCCTTTCAATATAAAAATTATATCTTTTTTTTCATACGAGAATATGTTTATAAACATGGTCACCTAAACTATTGATTGAAATGTAATTAATCCTTGAATAAATTATTGAATGCAATTAGTTCTTAAACAAATCAATTCTAATCCATTCTCTATTCTTAAACATGTCTCTCGTGTGTTTTTAACAGGTTAAGAATCGAATGAAGACCTGATTTTAATTAATAAAAAGGTTGCTTAAATCTTCACTTTTTTTAATGACTAATTTACACTATATAATTTATTCATCGATTATATACATTTTAACCAATAATTCATAGATTGTTAAACACTCTTTATCATGTTATCAAGAGAGCTCTTCCATAGGCAATGTGCTAATAATTTTATTGAACTTTTACATAAATTAACTTATTTTTATTTATTTATTTATTTATTTATTTTACTTTCCTCATTTTTCCTTTCCAATCCAATGAATACCCTGATATTTCATGAAATTACTTCAAGATCTAAAAACATATTTAAAAATTAAATTAAAAATATAGTTTTTATTAAACCCGGACAAATCTATCTGAGACTTAACCTAAATGAGTTAAGTTTATTTTTGAATCATGCTAGAAATTAAACTCAACGGTTTTACTTGCTATCTGAATGAACAGATCAATAATTTAAAAACATTATTTTGAATAAAAAAAATACAATAGGATTAAACTGCCAAAATAAAAATTAATCCGCTACCAGTCCATATCATGTGCCGGGTAAAACCGCTTTTAAAAACCAAAAGCAGGCATCTTACCCCTGCTCGGATCGCACTAGCCCTGTTCAGAACTAAGGCAGCTAAAGACCAAATCCAAACATGCTAAAAAGCACTGTAGCTCGTACAGAAACGTTCAAGCTCACTTTTTTTACTTCCTAAACAACAAGAATACTACTCCGATTCTGGTGCTGTAACACAAGAGGAGGTCAAGTCGTCCTAATGGCTGTCGATCATCAAAAAATGGATATGGACATCGACAACAAAGGTAATGTAACGTTTCTTCAAACATGTGTTCACTTTATTCGCAAGGCTTTGAGTTATGTTCCCCAATTCAAACATTTTTGTGCGTTTTCTTGGCTTAAAAAGGTGAAGAACAGCAGAAAGGAAAGCCTGTGATGGTGATTTTAGTGGGTGCACCAGGAAGTGGCAAATCAACTTTCTGTGAACACGTAATGGGTTCCTCTTTAAGACCTTGGACTCGCATTTGTCAGGTTTCTTTTCTAATATCACACACTTGTTTGTTAATATGCCTAAATGGGTTTGGTTTGGTTTCAAGTTCGTTAATTCTGGATGTTAAATTGATAATTAGTCAATTTGAGGTTTCGGGTTTTTGTTGAAGGACACTATTAATAATGGTAAAGCTGGAACTAAGCCACAGTGTCTAAAGAGAGCAGCGGCTGCGTTGAAAGAAGGCAAAAGTGTGTTTATTGACAGATGCAATTTGGATAAAGAACAACGCTCGGATTTTGTTAAGTTAGATTGTGGCGCACAAGTAGATGTTCATGCTGTTGTGCTTGATCTTCCTGCTCAGCTTTGTATTTCGCGATCTGTAAAAAGGACTGGACATGAGGGAAATTTGCAAGGTGGGAAAGCTGCTGCGGTTGTGAATAGAATGTTGCAAAAGAAAGAGTTGCCTAAGCTTAATGAAGGGTTTGCTCGAATTGTGTTTTGTCATAATGAGAATGATGTTGAGGCTACAATTAAGGCATATACTGCACTTGGTCCTTTGGATACCCTTTCAAATGGTTGTTTTGGCCAGAAGAATCCAGATGCAAAAATCCAACTTGGTATAATGAAGTTCTTGAAGAAAGTCGAGGCTCCTTCCAGTTTAGGATCATGTTCAGATAGAGTGCAGGATTCTGCCTGTCCTCAGGCTAGTAACGCAAACAATACCTGCTGCAAAGGAACAACTAAAGAGTCTTTATTACTAGGTGCTGCTAGTAAGGATGTAAAAGAGAGTGAAGACTTGGCCAAAGACTCTGTTGACGCTGATGTATCTGTGGGTGACATTACCACTCTAGCATTTCCATCTATTTCGACAGCTGATTTCCAGTTCAACAATGAGAAAGCATCAGATATCATTGTTGAGAAAGTTGAAGAATTTGTGAATAAGCTTGAAAATGCCAGGTTTGTTCTTGTGGACCTGAGTCATGGATCAAAGATTCTGTCTTTGGTTAGGGCTAAAGCTGCAAAAAGGAACATTGACTCTAAAAAGTTCTTCACGTTTGTGGGAGATATAACTCGACTTTATTCGCAAGGAGGTTTACGCTGCAATGCGATAGCTAATGCTGCCAACTGGTAAGCTTTGTCATCTAGTTATGCTGTGCTGTTTATGTGGTTCTTGGATGTTGAATGTTTAAGAAATAATAGATTGTAGAGGCTTCAAAAGCTACAATAAAAGGTTGAAATAGAGATTCAAATGGGGTGTTGAATAGAGCCTTGAAATGTTAAAGCTGGGAATTGCTGTGAGCCATGTGTTATATTTTTGGACTACACTCTTATGCATATGTGGAACATGACTTTAATAGACACTTCTATCTCCAAACACGTCATCTTATTTTTCGTCCATGGGTATAATGCAATAAAACTTTTTAATTTTTGGTTCTAAGTTGTTCACCTTCTGAGATGCATGTATGTGACGCTTAAGCATCAATCTCCCCACTGATTTATTAACTTTTCATTTAAACATGTTTTTCTCAGATTCCAGATTTTATTTGCTCTGATGACGCGTAGCTGGTTCTTCTCTCTGTGTGTGTGCATGTCTGTGTAACTATTAGTATGATCATGTTATTTATTTGCACATGAATAATATCAACAAGATAATCCCCTGCAGGCGATTGAAACCTGGAGGTGGAGGTGTAAATGCTGCAATTTTCGCTGCAGCAGGTCCTTCCCTAGAGACTGCAACTAAGGAACGAGCAAAATCTCTTCTCCCTGGACATGCTGTGGTTGTTCCTCTCCCTTCAGATTCTCCATTGTATACTAGGGAAGAGGTATCCCATGTCATCCATGTTCTTGGGCCAAATATGAACCCACAAAGACCTAATTCTCTGAATAATGACTACACTAAAGGTTGCAGCATTCTGCGTGAAGCTTACACATCACTTTTTACTGGATTTCTGTCTATTGTGAGATCCCGTTCAAAATTACCAAGGAGAATCATTGAAAAACTTGAATCGTCACCTTCAGATTTGAAAGATCCCTCTCATGGTCCCAGGAATCATTTAACAAATAGTGATCAAAAGATTAAGAGAGATGATGAGTGTGTATATGAGAGAAGCAAAAAATGCAAGGGGACTCACGATGAAACTGTAGCTGATATTTCTGCTCCTAGTTCCACATATGGAAAGGTAACTGGAGACAAAAGTAAGTTAGAAGGACCGACATCAAAGAGTTGGGGCTCATGGGCACAAGCTCTTTACCACATCGCCATGCATCCTGAGAAGCACAAGGACAAGTTGCTGGAGGTTTTAGATGATGTTGTTGTATTAAATGACCTTTATCCAAAGGTAAGCCTTTTAATGTTAGCTCCTTTCTCTATTCTTTTAAGGTGAATGATTATTTAGTAAAATTGCCATTAATTTTCTCAGGCATGCAAGCATCTCCTAGTTTTGGCACGACATGAAGGTCTTGATTGTCTTGCAGATGTGCATCAAGAACACCTTCAGTTGTTAATGACAATGCATGCTGTGGGTTTGAAATGGGCTGAGAAATTCTTGCATGAAGATTCATCAATGGTCTTCCGCCTTGGATACCACTCGGTATGCAATGAATGCTTAAGCTCAGAAGTTGTTTGTTAACTTTGTTCTTTTTCTGCCGTGGTCTCTGCTTATACAGTCATAGACTTCATTGAGTCAGATAAGGCAACTCTCGGAGCCAGACTGAAATTGTCTCGGAAAAGTTGATGGGTTTTCTTACGGTCTGACAGAATTTATATTGAGGGCCATAAGTTGCAGAATGGCAATAAAACACGGACCAAATGGGGTAGTTAGCTGATGTTATCTCTATTTACAGGAGCCAGGTACAATAATTTGACATAGGAATAGAGGTTGGAACTGAGGATGTGATTGTGGAAAAAGAGATGATGTTATTCATAAAAAAGTGTGACAAAACTACATAATAACAGAGCTGTATGTGGCAACAATTAAGAGATGAAACATCATTCTGAATCTGGGGCTGTTTTATATCTTTCATATTCTTGCGAAATATTTTCACCTTTCACCTTATTTATGTTTTTTTTCAACTCTAATTCTCATTTTCTACCCAACTCCATTACTGCTTTAGATATTGAAACTGTAAACTACAAAAGGAGGGGGGGGTTTTTAACGTGCTTGAACTGTCTCTCCTTGCAGGTCCCTTCAATGAGACAATTACACTTGCATGTGATTAGCCAGGATTTCAATTCCAATCATCTCAAGAACAAGAAGCACTGGAACTCTTTTAATACTGCCTTTTTTCGAGATTCAGTGGATGTGATTGAAGAAATCAAGAATCACGGGAAAGCAACAATAAAAGATGAAGATTGCCGGTTGTCAATGGAGTTGCGATGCCACCGATGTAGAAGTGCACACCCTAATATACCCAGGCTGAAATCACATATTAGCATTTGTCAAGCCCCCTTTCCCCATGCCCTTCTTGAGAATGGCCGTTTAGTGCTTGCACCAAAACATAATTGAAGTAATACCTAGGTATCCATAGATCATGCATCAATAAAAATTTTGGTGTGCTTCAACTTCTCATTTCTGGCGCAAAAGATGACTTACAAGAGGACATGAAACTCCTTTTGCTATAGGGGACCAAATACAGCTTTCTTCGCAGTTTGTGTTTTCCATCATGGAGCTGTACAGTGCCGTAGAAGTTTATGATTGGGACGGCAGTCTTTACTCCCTAAAGCAACACAATCAGCTTTAAATCCTTATTGTTAATTTTAACTGGGGAATTTGGGAAACTCGGAGACGGATGCTAACCTTTTCTCTCTTTTTTCCCCCTCAATCTATATCTATATTTGGTGTCTGCTGCATTTGCCTTTGCCACCTTTGCTCTTACCAACAAGGTTTTAACGTTCTACTCTTGTGCGGATTGTCAATTTAGCAGAGCATGTTACAGCTTCGTTGAGATTGTGGTCAGGACACGATCCTTTGTATTCTTGAACGCTTTGCATCGCAGAAGACCCTGAACACAACTCTGCTTGTGGATTAGAATGTCAATTTTGACTTCTTCGAAGGAAATGATTTTGAAATTCTAGCACTAAGCCAGCCGCAGCGGCAGCTAGCTACCTATAGTTTTACTTTGCCGCTTCAAGGTAAGGGAGTTTCAGGGAAGACTGGAGTATTTTCAATGTATCGAATCTTCGGCCTAATTTTTATGATAATGACCAGAAAGAGAACCTTGGCTGTATTTCATCTTTTCAACCGCTGTTTTCTGGACCATCTCTTTACCTGCTCGCAAATGATAGTTTTAAGCTCTCCTGTTTCCCAGGTCATGTCAAGAATCTACACTAGGAAACACAAGAAAAGGTAAATATAACCCCTTGCCATAAAATTTTCAAAGCAATTTGCAAGATATATCCCCAATGGACTTTGGTTACAATCTTGCTTGACGAAAAATGAGAATTTATGGAGGTGTATGAGTCAGGATCACATTCTCGTCAGTTGAAAACCTGTATTCTGTGTTGTACTGTAAGGTGGATGATTTTATTATCTACACTGCCTCCATAAACTTCGGATCTCTAGCGTCAATCATGGCGTTTGAGGTTTTGTCTTAGTTTATGGTTAGTTGGATTTAGATATTTATTTGGTAAAAATTATAATTAATATTTATGAACAGTAAAAACATGTATGAGATGTTTGAATAAAATTATAGTTAAATTGATTTAAGTAATGATATTACTAAAAAAAAACATGTAATTATTTTTTAATTTTTAATTACATTAATTTACATTTCATTAACATTAAATTTTATAAACAACCACATAAATTACAACACTTTTTTTTATTGCCCGCTTTACTTTTTATGCAGGCTTGTGTTGTGAAGAGTTCGGAGAATACTGTGTAGATGGTTGCTCTAATTTCTCTATTGATCAAATCTGGTTTCTTCATTTTTTGCCTTTCTTTACAAACGGTAGGAAACGAGCAGGGCAGGGATTTTTAGGGTAACCCTGGGCAGACATTAGAGCTTGCTCGTTTAGGGTGAGAAAATAAGTAAGCAGTGGCTCCACTATTGAGGAGGGGAAGAGTACTGTCACATGCACAAAAAATAAAGATATAAAGCAAGTCTTGCGGCATTACTATTAAAAATTACTCAAGTTGAGGTTATTTTAAAAAAATAAATATTTAATTAAAATTATAGTTGAAATTAAGGTTAAATAAAAAGTAGTTTAATGTGTTTAGTTAAGAATATTTTTAAAATTGAGGTTATAAAATAATTTAAAAATATATATATTAATATTGATGTTTTTAATTTAAATATTATAAATTTTACTATTGCTGTTATATCATGAAATAACTAATACTTTATATAAAATATTTTTTATTATTCCATTAAACAATCTACAATTTCATTACGTACAAAATTCATCCGGCAAGAACAACAATTTTCATAATTTTTTGAGCGTGCAATAAAATTAGATAAAATATTATCAAGAATTAAATTGATTTGATATTACAGTGCGAGTGAATTTAATTCACTCTACACTAGTTTTTGGGGGAAAAAATATTATTTACATGACAGTGCGAGTGAATTTAATTCACTCTAAACTAGTTTTTTTATAAAAAAAATTGTACAAAAAATAAACACACTGAAAAAAAACGTTCATGCGAACAGTGCAAGTGAATTGCACTGTTCATTGTTTTGAGTGAACAGTTCAATTCACTTGCACTGTTCACGTGTAAACACACTGAAAAAAAACCAATTGTTCACACGAACAGTGCAAGTGAATTGCACTGTTGCCTGAAACACTGATGGAGAAAAGCAGCCAGGAGCTACTTCGCCAAAATTGCGTGCAAAACGTGAATTATCATGGGTCCCACCACAAATAAATTGTGTTTTTTACGTAACCAAACATAATGTTTGCTGTGGTTGCTTCAAACGTAGAAGCAATCACGCAAACAAACGGCCTCTAAAAAAATTTAAGAACCCCAACTAAAAAAGCATGTATATAGAATCCGTTTGGCTACGCGTTAGAATTTGCGTTTCTTAAAAAACGCACTAAGTAGACGTTTGGTTAAGAAAAAAAAAGCTGCTTATTGTGCATGGGTCCCATAATAAATTGCGTGCGAAACACAGGGAGATGGAAAGCAGAAAATTGCTGCTTTCTTGCACGCCTAAGAAATTCAACCATGCTACACTGTTCACTGAATAGTGGAGCATAGCTCCACTATACCAGCCGAACCAGGTCCGATCCAACGCGCAAAATGCATTGAACCGGGTCCGACCCAGTAAAATAAAAAATATTTTTTTTTTATTTTTAATTGTGTTTTATTCGCTTGATGACGTAGCATTTGCAGAATTTGATCACAATTCTAATTTGTTCCTGATTATATTTTACAAGTTATGTTGTTGCGTGTTAAAGAAACCAAGAAAATTGTCGGATTATTTCAGACGTTATGGAATTGTAGATAGTTCAATGGAATAATAAAAAAATATTTTATATAAAATATGATTTATTTCATGATGTAATAGCAATAGTTAAATCCACAATATTTAAATTTAAAACCATCAATATTAATATATTTTTAAAAAAATTATTTTATAACCTCAATTTCAAAAATATTCTTAACCAAACACATTAAACTATTTTTTCTTCAACCTCAATTTCAACCACAGTTTTAACCAAACACCTATTTTTTCAAACCAACCTCAACTAAAAATACTTTTTATAAAACAACTTTTTTCAAACCACAACCACAACAGCTACCGCAATACCAAACACACTCATACTGTTGTGCAATTAACTGCGTTTTCAACTTAAATTTATGTGGGACCCGCTTCACCAAACTCAATTTTATTCAGAACCAAACAACTATTAATAGTGCTAGGTCAATTAGCTAATCAACCTCACACCCCTTGGGTCTAGGTGTTGTAGCCTGGGCCTAGCCTCGAGCATTGCTTAGCATATGCCCTAGCATCCTTTGAGCCCATGCATTACGGATTGGGTCCAATCTTGGCATTGTTTGGGTATAGGCTTATGGTTTGAGTCTAACACCTAATTTCTTAAAAACAATTTTATTAAATTAGATTTTTTAGCTTAAATCCAAAGTGCCAAGAGACTTTAAGCACCATAACTCTGAGGAGTCGGGTATTCCTTAGCTTATTGCATATAATATAAGAGTTTCTCAGCAAGTTTATATTTCACCTACAAGGTATACAAGAATTTCTCATAACCTACCATATTTATATCTCTTTAATGCATGTCTCACTGATATTTGTTCCTATTAATATTTATCTATCATTAATATATGTATAAATGGTATTTATCTCTCATTAATATATGTATAAAGAGTATTTATCTCTCATTAATGTTATTAGAATGAAATGACCTTTTAATCTCCTCTTCAAGCAAGAGAACAAAATTCATAAATTATAAATACTTCTTGAACTATCCATGTAAATGATTTATAATTTCTTCATTCTCAACATACATACATACATAACACTATTTTCTCTTACAAAACATTCATTACATAACAAACAACATTGTTATTAGAATTTAATGTTATTTTATATATTTGTTACAATCAAAATTGTAGTAATCCGTTGCTTTGATGTTCTAAACCATAGTTATTAAACCTGGACCGGCTCGGCGGGTTGATCTAGGACCCGGTTGCTGGACCTGTCCGGGTTTGTCAAAAGATTAAGCGGTGCAACGACCCGACCAAACCCGGGCGACCCAGCAGGTCGATCCATAACCCGAGCGAGACCCAGTATTTTTTTTTTTGGTTTTCAAATGTGGTTTTTCTACTCCTCTTTTTTCATTTTTTTTTAGTTGGCTATTAACACTTTTTAAAGTTCACTATAAAAATATAAGAAAAGTGTTTTATTTTTTCAATGTGGGATTTGAAACCCTTTAGTATATATACTCTATATTTCCAAGAAAAAAATTATTTTTTCAATGTGGGATTTAAAACCATTTCGTATATATACTCTATGTTCACAAGAAAAAAGTTATGTTTTTTCAATATAGGATTTAAAACCTTTTAATACATATACTCTATGTTCCCAAGAAAAAAATTATTTTTTCAATGTGAGATTTGAAACACTTTCGTATATATACTCTATGTTCACAAGAAAAAAGTTGTGTTTTTTCAATGTGGAATAAAAAACTTTTTGGTTTAAATACTTCAACTTAAAAGGATAACATAATATCTTTTCAATGTAGGATTTGAAACCCTTTAGTATGTATACTATATATTCACAAGAACCATTAGTATATATACTCTATGTTCCTAAGAAAAAGTTATTTTTTTAATGTGGGATTTGAAGCCATTTCGTAGATATACTTTATGTTCACTAGAAAAAAATTATGTTTTTTTAATGTGAGATAAAAAAAAAAACCTTTTTGGTTTAAACACTTTTACTTAAAAGGATAACATGATATCTTTTCAATGTAGGATTTGAAACTTTTTAATATATATACTCTATGTTTACAAGAAAAAAAGTTATATTTTTTCAATGTGGGATAAAAAACTTTTTAAAATATTCTTTTAAATTTCATTATTTACAATATATATAGCCTATATTCACATGGATTTTTATTTTATTTTTTCATATAAAATATTAAAACTTTAAATATATTTTTTAAAATTTTTCTAGGTTGACCCATGAAACTCAGGACCAGGCCCCTTGACCGGATCAATCTCTGGACCGGGTTTAATAACTATTTTCTAAATTACTTCTGGTTATTGCTATCAGAAAAACAAAGTAGAAGAATGGATTCCAACAACTAGATATCAAAATGCTTTTGCACTATATTTCGTGGATGTACAAAATCTAAAGAAAGGGTTGTCTGGTAACAATTCCACCTTAATTCGTGCCCAAGATTTTGATCATACAAGTCACTTAAACAAGATTATTTGCTTTCTAATCCCATATTAAGGTTAAATAATCTTTGAGGCAAACTGCATTGGCCCAATTCTGTGTGGATCTTACTGCCCGTGCAAGTGAAGGACGCATTGATCCGGTTATTGGGCGACACTCTGAAATTGAAAGAATTGTTCACTTACTTTGCCGGAGAACTACTGATTCAGAGTGTATTTAAAATACGGTTCAATGGTGTTTTCTAAGAATTTGAAATTTTATTTTTTATTTTTTTATATTATTTAAATATGTTAATGTTAAAAATAATTTTTAAAATTAAAAAAATATTATTTTAATATATTTCTAAATAAAAAAATATTTTAAATCGAAATTGCTATCACAGTGATGAATATATTTTTAAACATCTAAAAATCTTCAAACCCATTAAAAAACCTGGCAAGTACAATGCTTTCTATATCAATTACACATCTTGGGTTTTGGAAGATCGGAAAAAAAACACGATAGGCATTTTCTTCTATCCTTTTCCAGCCCGATGGTGTCCCCTACCAGCTTTCATGTGTGCAGATGAAATCCCAAGTTTTTTTCTAAGAAAAAACAGATGAATCCATACTCTGAATACCCAAAATTTAAATCGTAGTGGCAATCTGAAGTTCGAACCGTAATAGCCAAGGAGCATGCCAGAACAAGCTTTCAGCCATCACTTTCCAAGTAGTTTTCAACTGCCCCCCAGGTGGACCAGATTATCACCGTCACCAGGCAAATTGCCGGGGGATATTTTGCATTCCTCGGATTGAGTGGCACTCTCACCTCAGAATCCAGATACTCACAATTAGCCTAGGACCGCCATCTCTTTCACAAGTCTTCCCCGAGCAGTCAATAGGATTGGAATAATGAACCTTTCTTAGGTCCCTTCCACACCTTGCATTAGATTTTTGCAGCACTTGCAGCCAAGGGTGGAACTATAAAATTTTAACTAGGGTTTCGTCATAAAAACTATAAAATTAGTAGAGATCAAGTATTTTATTTTTTGAGAGGCTAAATGCATAACTGTTATAAAAAATTTGAAAAATCAAAGATTAAAATTAAAAAAATTCGAAAATTCGGGGGTGTCAAGCTTGCCCCCATGTCCGCCCCTGCTTGCAGCCAAGGTGGCTATCAAAAGAATGCATGTTTGCCCTAAATATTTCACTTGTACAGTTGATATACCTTTGACCAAGTTTACTAACAAAATTGCAAAAGAACCTGTCGTCATCTTTAACTCTTTAATATGAAAGAAAATTCAATCTTGACAGGCCAAAAAGGCCTGTCAAGAATAAATACATGTGATATACTCTCAGAAGCCCCTTTCAAGTTTCAATCCATCTTAAAAGAAGAGTCCCTTTCGAATAGCTCCACCTCTGCTGCGCTGATTGCTCCTTAGCACGTCTCTAGTGAGACCCACCACTGGTGACAATCAAGGGATTGGTCTTTGGACCTAACAAGTAACACCATCACCTGCATTAGGGAGGATTTTTGCAGCAGTAGCGGTCAATGTATATGGCCACACTCTACATTTTCTTAAAGGTAAGTGCGGGACATGTTCAGTTATGTCATTTCATGCCTATTGTTCTCTCTTTAAGGTGTCAAGGCAGTCACAAAGAGACGAGAAAGATGATAACGAAATCAAACTTATCAGAAAGATGAAATTAAAGGGAAATGAGCTTTGGATACAAGGAAATCGGAGTGCAAATCAAGATCACAAACTCCAGTACTAGGAAACAATAAACCAAAAACCCGACAACGTGTAACTAAGAAGCATAGCATCATCACATATTGCCATTGTGGCAAAAGTCTACTGAGGGTTTGGAGGACGGCTATTGGCAGCAGAGACCCTAGAACCCCATTCCAAAAGTTCTTTACTAGTATCATCCTTGTGAGCAATAACCTCAATGAAGCACAAGCTATCCTTCTTTGATCCTGTTGCAGTCTCAATTGCTTCAACCAGATCTTCCTCGCAGAATACCTGAAAGGGCAAATTCAGCAAAACGGCGTCGGATGCTTGGTTTTCACTACTAAAACATTTATGCATTGAAGCAAATGAACTTAGTTCACAAGCTCACCTTGGCTGTCCAGCACTTGCCTTCACCATTGTGGATGGCATCAACCAAGCCAGTGTAGTTCCAGTTCTTAATCACATTGTAAGGACCATCATGGATCTCGACTTCAATGGTGTATCCACCATTGTTTATGAGGAAGATGATGGTCTTCTGTCCACATCGAAGCATTGTTGACACGTCTTGAGCAGTCACCTATAAGAAATTAAAGGAGCAATAAGCAATGTATTGAATATCATACTCCGGGAGAAGAAAAAAACATACATAATTCATAACCAACAATAAATTTGACAAGCTACAAATAATAATTTCACGAAAGGATGAGGATTTGGATATGTCAAAATCTGAAATGTTAGCAGAGTTAAAAAAAAAAAGAGTTCTGGGTAGTATTTCTGGTTGTCTACCTGAAAGCTACCATCTCCAATGAAAGAAATCACACGCTTCTCTGGCACAGCCTGAGCATACCCAAGAGTCGCACCAACTGACCAACCAATTGATCCATATTGCATTTGGAACTCGTACCTACAAATCCAAACTCACATACACCATTAAATTTATGGACTCAAATTTAATTACTATAACATCACATATCAAATTCTCAACTGCTTACCCGCATCCCCTAGGCAATTTCAGCTTCTGGCAGTTAAACCATGAGTCTCCAGTCTCAGCAATCACAGCAGTTTCACTAGACAGCATCTTCTGTATATGTTCGAACAGAACATTAACCCTCAAAGGTTCTTTGGGAGCACCCCTCAAAGGTTGTCCCTCGGGAACAAAAATCCTGTGGTAATTATCATAAGCAGTAGTATTGCACTTGAGCCTCTTAGCAAGGGCACTTAAAAAATCCTTCATCAGAATACACCCAAATGCAGGTCCATTTGCAATCACCACACGATCAGGCTGCACAATAATCGCCTTCTCCTTCTTGAGAAGGAGAGAATACCCAACAGAACTATAATCATTGAAAATTGGTCCAGCAAACAAGTAAGCATCTGCAGACTCCACAATCTCAGCACAGAATGCAGTGCTCACTGCACCCCAATAAGTCCCAATGAAATGTGGGTGATGCTCTGGCACAAGCCCTTTAGCCGAAGGCATAATAGCAAGCGCATAACCAGAAGCATCAGCTAACTCCACAAATGCCTCGCCTGCATGTGCGGATCTTAGTTTAGGCCCACCCACCAAAACTGGTTTCACTGCCTTGTTCAAAAACTCGGCAGCCGCTTCCACTGCAGCCTCTAAACCCAATTTGTTACTCAATCTGTAAAACAAAAATCATTACAACACCTAAGTATTCAATCCTCACAATTGTTCCCTATTACTAAAAAGACTTAATTATAAACAAAGATCAATCAAGAATCCAAAGAAATTACTTGGGGGTGAGCGAGAAAGGAACCGGCTCACGGCTAAAAGTTGGATGAGGGATTGCTGACAGGTTACAGCTAACACTGATATAAACAGGCTTGCTTTCTTTCAGAGCAGTTGAAATAGCAGTGTCTATCAGCTCATGTGCATCCTCCAAGTTATTCACCACAGCCTACGAAAACAATCAAACCCCATATACCATTAATCAATAATCACCAGATCCCCACAAAAACAATATGATAAGAAAAAATATAATATATATAAACGCTGGAATTGTAGGGTCCACAGGTGAATCTACTCTAAAGATCATGATCCACAACGTTTCTATATTCTGAAAGTTTTTAACGTTATTTAAAATATCTTCACCTGAAAACAAGTAACAGTCGAGAAACATGCAAGCTCCTGGCTAAAGTCAGGCAAGCCAATGGTGTGGTGCAGAATCCTGTTAGTTCCATAATCATTGGAGTTGGGCCCACCAACAATGCATATGACAGGCAAATTCTCACTGTAAGCACCAGCAATAGCATTCAGCACACTGAGTCCCCCAACAGTGAACGTGACAACACAAGCGCCAACGCCACGCGACCGGGCGTATCCATCCGCAGCGTAGCCGGCGTTGAGCTCGTTACAGCAACCAACAAGGTTGAGCTCGGGCTCAGCGATCAAGTGGTCGAGAAGGGTGAGGTTGAAGTCACCGGGGACGGAGAAAACGTCATTGACACCGATTTGGACGAGTCGGCGAGCGAGGTGGCGACCCAGCGTCGACTCGGATGCGTTGATTATGGTGGGTGAGACCGAGCTTTGGATAGCCGCTACGGCGCCGTTTGTCGGGTTGATCATGTCGTTGCTGGTTGGTCGGCAGGTGTCAAGAGATCCTATCTTGGTGTCCATGTTGAAAGAAAGAGTCCTTTTTATATATGTATATATATTTAGTGGAAATAAAAGAGAAAATGGAAGAGAAATAAATAGCCAGGTGTAGAGAGAAGAAGATGAAATTAAAAAATAATAATAATATTTGAAAAATCCGAAGGATGGCTTTTGTTCTGGAAAGGGTTTTGAAGAGGTTAATTTAGTATGAAATTGAGGGGAGGTTTTTTATTTTTGTTTGATTATGGGAGAGGAGATGGGAGGGGGGAGGATTTTATAGGAGAATATCGGGAGAGGGGAGAAGGGTTCCTAGGGGCGGTTCTGGGGAGATATTTCAGGGGTGAATTCAAAGGTGGTTTGTGTTTGTGGATTATATAGTAGGATCAAGAAAAATAATTAATTACTATTATTTTGTGGGAAAAATAATTAACTACTCATATTTATGTTGAGAGATTATATTAAGTCCCATCAAAAATATAAAAAAAATCTCTTTTTTTTTTGTTTTTTCCCTCCCGTTTCTCTTTTCAGTTCGAGTATTGTGAAATTTCTAGAAAAAAAAATAAAAAGACAAATTTGCCTCCTAGGACAGGAATGGATGGGAGTGAAGGACGGTTCCGGTAGTTAGGTGTTTTTCTAATTTGAAATTATATTTTTTAAAAATTAATTTTTTTATTTTAAATTAATTTTTTAATATTTTTAAATTATAATATATTATATTAAAAATATTTTTAAATAAAAAAACTTTAAAAAACAATCAACGACTTAAATACAAATATTCGAGTTAAGTGGTTATTAATGATTACTGCTTGACATTCATGTGCTGTGCTTGCTCCAATTCACTCCACTCCTTTTCCTTTTTTTTAGCTTTTCTTCTATACAAGTCACGAGGTTTTTGTTTGTAGTGAAAGGAAAATGCTACAATTTGTAATTAATGAAACTATTAAATTTAGTTTTCTTTTCTTTTCTTTTCTTTTCAATGTGTGTAAATATTATAATTTTCATTTTATATTTATCTCTAAATTAAAAATTTTAAATAGGATAATGTCATTAGAAATAACAATGGGTATCCATGTATTAATTTAAAATAGAGTAATATCATTAAAAATTAAAATCAGTATCTTATTCATTATTTAATAGATAAAATATTGAGATATTTATATTTATATAGATCATAAAATATAAATATTAAAAAGAAATACTCATATTATACTCTGTCTATTATTCATTAAATAAGGTAAATAGTAAATACCTGAGAATCTTACTTATTTAAATCAATTCAAATCAATATTCATATAAATTGAAATGTCGTCCTTGGAAGTCAAGAACCACCAAAGATTCTAAGTAGTAAACAAAAAAGAAATTGGCATCCTATAATTAAATAATATTAACGAGTTTCTGTTCATATATTCGAGGGCTTGAAGAAAAAGCAAGTCAAAGGAGTCAACCTATCAAATTCCGCAGACAAGTACTGTTAAAAAAGTGGGTTTGGTGTGGCTTAGCTGTGCTCTGGTTTTGAGCCCTGTTTCGTTACTGGCTAGATTGCAACAGGACCTGGAAAGGGACCCGTGGCCACCGCTCTTAACTCAAGAAACCCAGAAAACGGCGTCGTAATTACGGGTGAGACTGAAACCACGTACGAGCTCTTCCAAAACCACTTGTTTCCCGGAAAAACCAGTGGAGTTGATGGTAATTGCAAAGTATTAGTGGCCAGCTGCTGAATTAAGAAAAAGTGGGCTAATTAGAGCATTCCACGTGGATTGCATCAACATGTACATGTTACTGGAGCTTTCCACTTGGTTGATCGGTGGCTGAACATTGACCCAAGGATTGAGACGAGCGAAGTAGCAGGACAGAGATTTCTTAGGCTGGACACTTTTGTTTTTATTAAAACACTTTCATCCTTGAAAAGTTTTATTTTTATTGTTAAAAAAATAAAATAAAAAATCAGAAATTTCCTTTTATCAGATATATTTTGAAGCTGTATAGTATTATAGTAGATGTTATTTTTTAAAATATTTTTTATTTGAATATATAAAATATTTTTTTATTTTTTGAAATTAATTTTTGATATCAATAAATTAAAATAATCTAAAAACATCCAAAATATATATTTTAAAGTAAAAAAATTAAATTTTTTTAAATTTTTTTTTAAATTAAAAAAAATCGAGGCTCTTTGTTTTATCCTAGAAATGTAAAATGATTGATATTTTTGTTATTTTTTCTCAGTAATTATAGGAATATGATTATTTTATCCTGGAAACAAATTATGATATTTTGAGGAATGAATTGCTCTTTGTTTTATCCTAGAAATTATTTTTTCTCAGTAAAAAAAACAAATTATGATATTTTGAGGAGGTTGGCAGAACCGCAGAGCAGTGCGAGAATAAAAGCTTTGCGTTGCTGCGCTGCGTGGCATCGAATATCACCGCAGATTGGATCACGTGAGCTAAGTGGACAGGAGAAGGTTTCCGTCAACAAAAGCAAGAGTCGCGATGGACAACCGACCATTTCACCTCCCTTGAGTCACGTGACAAAGGAGAGACAGCATCAGTATAAAGTTGAAATCTTCAAATATTATAATTATTAGTTGCGTGATTGATGTTTTTAGCCAATTAACCACATGTTGTGTTCCCTCTTTAAAAAAAAATATATATATATATATATAATTACTCAAATTAAAATAATATATTATTTTATTCTAAATATGAATTAAAAAAATTAAAGCTTGGTATAAACTTAAAAAACACATATACTTTTTTTTTATAAAAATAGAATTTAAATCATCATTAGGAAATTATTTAATGCTCCTAATCAATCTATATGTTTCATTTTTCTTACAATTTTTTACAAGCACTTAAAAATATTTTCATAAAAAAAAGTATTTATTTAATATATTAAATTAATATCATTGATTTTTATTTGAGTATTATTTTTTTTTAGTTTAACGTGGGTGTCTAGGTCAGCTTGCACGTACCTTGACTAATCCTACGGGCCCTAAAATTAACGATTATATAAGTCTCCGGTAACCATTATATAACAACCATAGAGCTCAAACCTAAAACTATAAAAAAAAAAAAAAAAAATTTGATTCGAAATTTTTATCACTTACCACCACCTTAACTCATTGATGCGTGATGTCGAGCTGCCACTGTTATGGGTTTCTTCCTTCCTAGCTACCACTTCCCCGCTTGTCGGTAGAACTAGATAGCTATCGGAACGTTAGACTTCAAATTGTGAAAGGAAAAGCATATTCAAGGGTAGATACTATTTTGGAGAGATAAAATAATTTTTTAAATAATATAAATATAGTTTTTTATTATATATATTTTAATAGAAAAAAATATATTTAAAAAACCAATTGTATTGGAGTGTAAGAAATAAATGTTTTATTTTTTTCAATGAATTTCATGTTATTTTTTATTTACATGATGTGGTTTATTTGTTTAGTTGACATTACTTTGTTGGTTTTGATTTTTTTAAGAGATATATGAGAATAATATTTTTAAGATAGAAAATACATTTTAGTATTTTATTTAACACTCCTTTTGAAGGATGTAAAATAAATATGGAAGAGCCAAAATCATATTTGTTTTTATTTTTGCTTTACAGAACACCCTTTGAAGTTGCTCTAGGGTTTGTGTTTCGAATAATATTTTTTATAATATACATTAATGTTAAAAATATTTTTTTAAATAAAATATTATAATATATTTTTAAATAAAAACAAACAATTACTATCACACTACGTGATAGTTACGGGAGAGGGTTTATGCTTTCGTGAGGGGACCAAGTGAGGTTAGGGTCATGTCTATGCCACCTAATTATTTCTTCTAATAAAGTGTAGCTTCTTCAACTCTCCTTTGGTTTATTTCGTAACAATATTTAATGTAGCGCTGAATAAAATCGGGTATAAAAAAGTGTCAAGGCATAACGAATCTCAATCCATTGATTCGTATCAAATAAACTTATATTCTCTGCTTATAATTAGCTTCGCAGTGTAATTGCGCGGTTGTTTTTTAAATAACTTTTCGTGCTGGAATATATGTAAATGATAGATTTTATTTTTAAAAAATTATTTTTAATATCAGCACATTAAAATAATTCAAAATATATTAAATTTTAATAAAAAAATTAAATTTTTTAGGAACATGAATTACATTATGTTCCAAGCATTTCTTAAAATGGTAAGTTTTTGTTTTATTTGCCAGGATCAGTCACACAGTGGTCAGTGTTGTGGTTTGGTTGTTTTCGATTTTAATTAGAACACCATACGGATATCTTCGGTGCCTGATGGCGATCTTTTACTGGTTTGGGTTACTTCCTTCGAGCTTCTTCTAAAAAGTCCTTGGTCGCTTCTGTCTCGCAGTAGTTGCTAGAACGCTAGTGGTGGGGGGAGAGCAGCACATGTTTATTATAGTTGCGGTTGAATTAGTTTTTATTAAATTTTAATTTTTTAAAAAAAATAATTTTTTAATTGTTTTAATATGCGAATATTAAAAAAATATATTATTTTAATATATTTTCATATGAAAAATAATTTGAAAAGCAACACCAACCACATTATCAAATGAACTCAGTTATTTTGTTTGATTTTGATAAATTCAGTTTGGTTTTTAATTGAACCAACTTTTAAAATTAA
>Ga0307510_10002558_pt1 | contig 20735 bp, 13 predicted proteins | sample 12_EM_MG_FD_207224 | JGI IMG/M metagenome (GOLD analysis project Ga0307510, IMG submission 207224) | Populus trichocarpa ectomycorrhiza microbial communities from riparian zone in the Pacific Northwest, United States - 12_EM | ecosystem: Host-associated > Plants > Roots > Unclassified | place... | reverse complement strand
TCGTCAAAATGTCAAAGAGGAGTGTTAGACAATTGACATTTTAACTCTAGTGTTTCAGTTTGTTTAATTGTTATTCAATCAAGTGTTGTCTGTTTTCTTTTCTTTCATTTCTGTTTTGATTTTGTCAGAGTAAATTCCTTGTTTTTCTAAGGTTGTTGTTGAGTTAGTGGCAGCATATTGTCCACTACAGTTAGTGGCTGATAACTAGGGAAGTTTGTTAAGTTTTTTCATGTATTTAAAGACATGCAGTTAATAAAATAATAAGAGAGACATTTTATCAAACACCTTGTGTGTAGTTCATGTTCTTCAAAAACCCAGCACTGCTATTCTTGATTGTGCATCCCTTCACCTGCACAAAACACGGCAACACAATTCATAACAACATTGATCGACTAGGGTGTTGCTGACCCCATATGCTAGACCAGAAATGATGGGAGATCCAGGAGGAGCGAAAGAGAATTTTTCAAACGCCATATGTGAAGCAGGCTGGCATAAATCTACAAGCTTAGTTTCTGCAACCCTGCTATTTGATGATTTAGGATCATGATTTGACAACTCTGGAGAAACCCTCTCCCTACTTGTTACTGAAGCCCAATTAGTTTGGTTTTATACGTTATTATTCTTGAAATACTTAGGTTGCACATTCTGCCTCTTCATTAACCATTTCTCTGCATCATTCCACTTAGAAGGCATAGGCCTTGAAAGTAGCCTGGAAAATTGATTATTTACCAAATCTCTCATTATGAAACTCAAAGCTAGATGAGCTAGCATTGCTAGCGTAATCAACATTCTCATCTTCTACTGTTCTGACAGGGTGAACTGCACTTGAATTACCATTTTCACACTTTGAGAATGACTGCATTTTAACACAACCATTGTCAACAATTTCCTTGCGCATTATCTCCATCAGCTGGCCAGATATCTAACCAGCTTGGCAGAGGTCCAACATTGCCTCACTCTGTAAGTTAACAGATGCAACTTCTAAAGTGTTTTTTGAAGTGTTTTTCATTTAGAAATATATTAGAATAATGTTTTTTTAAATCATTTTTGATATTAGCGCATCAAAATGATCTAAAAATACCAAAAACATATTAATTTGAAGTAAATAAAAAAATAAAAAAAATTAAATTTTTTTAAAAACACTTTTGAAACGCAAAAACAAACAGAGCTCTTGGGAGCTGCAACTGGAGAGCATAACTCAATATAAATAAACATATAAGATACACAAAAGAATCGTTTAGTGCAACAGAAGTGTAAAAGCTTGCTTTTAAAAGCTCCAAATATATATAAATATCAATTTAGTGCATTCCATCCCATGTTAAAAAAATAGCCATACTAGATTTTTCTTTGGAAGACAAGATGAAAGAGAGTTATACCAACCTTTTTCCCTGAAATCTCCACTATTGGAAGCAAATAAGTTGTCGTTGAAAAATTCAGTACCCTCAAGCTTGGAAGGAGATGTTCTTGAAGATTTACCGTTTGATCCATCCTTGTGTCTGTGATGGTGAGGTCCCATGAGCTTCATCCTCAACTTACTAGGAGATATTATACAAGTCTGCAGTTGATCAATTAATTAAAAGAAAACATAAAGATGCTAAGATACAAGATAGAAGCAATACCAAACCTTAAATCCACAAATTAATAACTAACAAGTACATCAAATAAGTTTCAACCCTTTACCGTGAAGGCGCTCAGTCTTAAGACCAAAAGTAAAAAAAATAAAAAAAATAGCACACATCTTTTTAAACTTAGAGAAACTAAAAGAACCAAATAGAAAAACTGTACTCTTTTGTGGAAACAAGAATCAAACAGTTAAGAGACATGTTCACGAAAAACAAAAATAAATGATCATGTTACAAGCAGAAGAAGGAGAAGAAGATAATGGCGGTTTTAATTCAAATTAGGTTATTGTTGCCAATTTACTATAAACGCACCGTTTTATTATGTCTTGAAAACTCATCGTTTAGATTACTTTCAATACTCATCGTTTCGTTAAGACTTCCTCATTCTTGTTATAAGAGGAAGAGTCTAGAATCTAGGCAGCTTATATAACGTGTAACAGTCTGCATTGAAATGGGCAGAATTTACCATGACAAATAAATGATATCCTGGAATTAAGGAACACTCAGAATGCACCTCTCCCTGTTCACTATCATCCACCACATCCATGGCTAAGCAGTAAACCAAACTTCATTTTCCCCAAAGTTCTTCATTGCAAATAGACTCCTCTATTTCAAGAGCATATCCAAATTGGTTCATTAAGTATTTCCCACATAACAACTGGTATCAGAGCTAGCAATCCACGGATTTCCACCATGCCTCTAAAGACAAGGGTAACCGATCTAAAACGCATTGAGGACTTCATTGCAGCAGTGTCCCAGGACCATAGCCAGAAGTATGAGCTGCTAGTTGACATGTTGAAGGGGCAGATTCTGAAGTTAAATCAGACCATTGAAAATCAAGGTGGCCAGATTAACGACATCAGGAATATGATGGGCACCATGGCGCAACAACTAGAGTTTACTCTGCAAAAGATTTCCTAAGCTCCAGGCAGCTCAAGCCATAGCAGGGAACGACAGCCTCTGAACCCAAAAAGAGCAGATATTAGAAACAAGTAGCTGAGGGAGGACAGAGTTCCAACTTACAAGGTAAACAAACCCAAACATTTCTTTCCAACTTTTAATGGGGAAGATGTACATAAATGGCTATTCAAATGCACACAGTATTTTGAAATTGAAGAAGTGACTGATTCTGAAAAACTACAAATAACATCTTACTACTTGGATGAAGTTGCCTTATACAGGCATCAAAACCTCCTGAGGAGTTTGGGAGACCAAAAAACTTCTTGGGAAGACTATGTCGAAGCTATTTGGTATTGGTTTGGTGGGCGACAGGATCCTTTGGAGGAGTTGATGAAATTAAAGCAAAGTGGGGATCTAGAAGAATATATCCAAGACTTCGATATATTATGGAACAAGGTGAAGATTAATGAGAAACAGGCCTTAGTGATATTCTTGGGGGGAATGGAACTTGAAATAAAAAACACAGTCAAAATGTTTGAACCCAAAACCTTTAAACATGCTTACAATTTAGCCAGATTACAAGCTAATACTCTTACATACAGAAAATCTCCCAATTATGTTCGGAGATTTGCTAGCTTGTGCACTAATCCTCCTGCTAACACCCCTACTACTTTTCCACTAAATACCACAAATAACCCTGCAACCTCTCATGTAAGCCTACCTAAACGACATTCTGCTCCATGGTCAAATAGCCCTACCAACAGTACCTATCAAAATCCCAGTAAACCTACTAAATTTATTAGAAACCAAAAGCTTGAGGATCGAAGGTTGAAGGGATTTTGTTTCAGGTGTGACGAAAAGTTTATGCCAGGGAATAGGTGCCGTAACAAAATGGTGTATTCACTAAGTGTAGTAGAGGAGGAAGAGATAATCCAAGAGGAGGAGGCTGCAGAAGAAGAAGTCATTAGCAGAGAAGTCACACCCCACATTTCCTTGGATGCCTTGGAGGGAATAGTGGGTCTAAACACTATGAAAGTCAATGGAAAGATGGACAAAACTACTATGTGTATTCTTATTGATTCCGGCAGCACCCATAAATTTTTAAACACAGCAGTGGCCATTAAATTGCAGTACCAGTTAACTTATATTAAACCAATGACCGTCTAGATTGCTAATGGAGATAAGATGGTGTGTAAATCCATATGCAAAGGTCTCAGATGGAAGATGCAGGGAATAAGTTTTCAGGCTGATGTTTTTATCATTGACCTCAACAATTGTGAGATGGTATTGGGAATCCAATGGCTTTCTTTGTTGGGGGACATACTTTGCAATTACAAATATCTATGGATGTCTTTCGACTGGCAAGGACAAAGGGTCTTATTGAAGGGAGAAAATCCACCCAAGTTTCAAAGTATTGAACTCAAACAATTAAGTACCTTAGTCAAGAACCATCAGCCAGTGGCTGACTATCTACTATATAGCCTACAGTTAGTGGAGGTAGAGGAAGATTCCAAGGTATTCAAACCTCAGTTTCAGGGCATTGCAGATGCCTTCCTGCAGAGTCTCCTAGAATCCTACCAGGATGTGTTTCAGGAACCTAAAGGATTGCCACCACTGAGAGATCACGACCACAGGATTCCACTCAAGGCTGGAAGTGAAGCAGTAAATCTCAGACCCTATAAATATTCGGGGTTACAAAAAGATAGCCTAGAGAGAATGGTGAAAGAAATGCTAGATACTGGAATCATTAGGACTAGCAATAGTTCTTTTGCGTCCCCAATGATTTTGGTGAAGAAAAAAGATTCAACATGGAGGTTATATGTGGATTATAGAGCTTTGAACAAGCTCACTATCAAGGACAAATATCCTATCCCAATGATTGAGGAACTGCTAAAGGAATTGGTGGGAGCTACTATCTTCTCCAAGATCGACCTCAAATCTGGTTACCATCAAATTCGTATGGTAGTAGGAGAAGAGTTCAAACTGCATTTCGGACTCATGGTGGCCATTATGAATTTTTGGTTATGCCCTTTGATTTAACCAATGCTCCAACCACTTTTCAGAGCCTCATGAATGAAGTTTTCAGGACACATTTACGAAAATTCATTTTGGTGTTCTTTGATGACATCCTAGTGTATAGTCAGACCTTGACTGACCATTATGAGCACCTAGAGATGATTATGGAGCTACTAAGAGAACATTAGTTGGTAGCAAGAGCTAACAAGTGTTTTTTCTGCAATAAACAGGTGGAATACTTGGGACACATAATTACTGAACGTGGTGTTGCAACTGATCCTCTCAAGATACAAGCAATTATGGATTGGCCACTACCACGAAGCTTGAAACAGTTGAGGGGATTTTTGGGATTGACTGGTTATTACCGTAGGTTTGTTAAAGGTTATGGAAGCATCAGTAAGCCATTAACTCTTCTGCTAATGAACGATGCTAAGGGGTGGAATGAGGAGGCTTCAAAAGCATTCAATATTTGAAGGTATTGATGACTAGTGCTCCTGTCCTGACTCTTCCAGATTTCAACAAGGTATTTGTTGTAGAAACAGACGCTTCTTTGACAGGTATATGAGCAATTTTGTTGTAGGAAGGACATCTCATTGCTTTTATAAGCAAATCTTTGGGGCCAAAACAATAAACCCTGTCAGTTTATGAGAGGGAGATGTTGGCTATATTGCATACGGTTACTAAATGGAAGCATTATTTATGGGGCAAACACTTTCACATCCGCACTTACCACATCAGCTTCAAATACCTTCTACACCAAAAAATGACCACACCGGCTCAACATTTATAGGTGGTCAAGCTTCTGGGATATGACTATGACATTAAATACAAACAGGGGAAAGAGAATGTTCATGCTGATGCACTATCCAGAATTCCAAGCTAGGAACTATATGCTTTGACCATTTCCACCATCTCTACCAGCTTGATGAAGGAGATCAGAAGCTCTTATGATAATGATCCAATGGTCCAAACTATTATCAAGGACCTATAAAGGTCTGCGGATTCTCACCCACATTACATTTGGGTTCATGACCATTTGAATAGCAAAAAGAAGGTGGTTATAGGTAATAACTCTGCAATGAGAAGTCAGATCATCTCCATGTTTCACAACTCAGCCTTAAGGGGCCATTCAGGGATGACAGTTACATCTAAGATGGTGGGGGCTTATTCTATTGGAAAGGGCAACATAAACACATTAGACAGCATGTGCGTGAATGCAACGTTTGTCAGAGGAACAAGCATTAAGTTGACATTAGTATGGACTTCGTGGAAGGCTTACCTAAATCAGATGGGAAGGATGTAATCATGGTCATAATGGATCGTTTCAATAAATATGCTCATTGTGTGGCACTCAGCCATCCCTATTCTGCTCCTACAATTGCCAGAGCATTTATGGACAACATCTACAAACTCCATAAGATACCGGCTTCAATTACCAGTGACAGAGACCCAGTATTTCTTCGTAGGTTCTGTAAAGAGTTGTTCAGCACCCAAGGAGTAAACCTATATTATTCTACAGCTTATCACCTACAAACGGACGGTCAGACCGAGGTGATTAACAAATGCATCAAACATTATTTGAGGTGCATGGCTGGAGATTGTCCAAATCAGTGGGCAAAGCGGCTGCCTTTAGCAGAATGGTGGTACAATACCAACTACCATTCTGCCACCAAGATCACACCCTACGAAGTATTATACGGCTTTCCTCCTCCCATACACATTCCCTACTCTCCTAAGGATTCAGCAGTGACATTAGTGGATGAGTATTTAAACACTAAAGAAGAGGTAATTAAACAAGTTTGGGCACACCTTCAACTCGATCAGAATAAAATGACTATGATTGCAAATAGGAAAAGGAGCGACTGACTGAAGTTTTGAGGTTCAAGACTATGTTTATCTCAAACTTCAACCATACAGGCAACAATCAACATCATTCATGTCATCACAAAAATTAGCAGCTAAATATTATGGTCCTTACCAGGTAATTGCAAAAGTGGGTGTTGTGGCTTATAAACTCGATCTACCATCTTCCTCCATGATACACCCATGTTTCACGTCTCTCAACTCAAGAAGCATATGGGTAATCGGGTGGTGCAGCGATCTCTTCCAATTCCGTATCAAGGTCCCTCCCTACAACCCAGGGCTATATTGGACAGATGAATGACTCGGCACAACAACCAGGCGGCCACACAAGTTCTCATTCATTGGGAGGGGTTACCACCTGTGGACGCGACTTGGGAGTTCAATGATGAGTTGAAGCTACGATTTCCAACTTTCAACCTTAAGGACAAGGTTGGTTTCGAGAGGGAGCAATTGTTACAAGCAGAAGAAAGAGAAGAAGATAATGGCGGTTTTAATTCAAATTAGGTTATTGTTGCCAATTTACTATAAACGCATCGTTTTATTATGTCTTTAAAACTCATCGTTTAGATTACTTTCAATACTCATCGTTTTGTTAAGACTTCCTCATTCTTGTTATAAGAGGAAGAGTCTAGAATCCAAGCTGCTTATATAACGTGTAACAGTCTGCATTGAAATGGACAGAATTTACCATGACAAATGAATGATATCCTAGAATTAAGGAACACTCAGAACACGCCTCTCCTTGTTCACTATCATCCACCATATTCATGGCTAAGCAGTTAACCAAATTGCATTTTCCCCAAAGTTCTTTATTGCAAACAGACTCTTCTCTTTCAAGAGCATATCCAAATTGGTTCATTAAGTATTTCCCACGTAACAGATCATACCAAAAAGAAATGATATGTTTGGTTACCTTTATTAAATCAGTTAACTAGAAAAGGAAAACCCATAAACTAGAAAAAAGAAAAGAAAAAGAGCAGCCATTAATTAAGTTGGAAAAGAAATAAAAACAAGAAATGGGTGTCATCATACCTGCACTTTGTGTATCCGCTCGTATTCCATTACAGAGATCTCTTTCTTTCTGAAAGTACTCTTACATCGTAAACACTTCTCTCTATTCTACTCTAGTATTAAAGTCTAAGCAGCAGCACCCTTCCTGAATTTCTTTTGTTTTTTTTTTTTTGAAAACTAACATAATTTCATAAAAGGTTTAGAGGGAATGACACATTTTTTAAAAGTTTTGATAAAATGATATAATTTCTACATAATTATTATTTTAAATCATGTTTTTAAAGAACTGCTGTTAGAAAAATAGTTTAAATAAAAATTATTATTCTGAATCATAATTATTAAAAAACTATTATTATAGGTTTATAAGAAAATGAAAAGATTCAGAGATTATAATACAGAAAGGAAATTATGGCCTCCTGTTGTTTAGTTGGAATTGGATGCCAACATACTTAGATCTAGAGATCATAATGCAGTATTTTTCAATATTAATGATGGTACTTTTCAAGTTCACACCCCTTATAAACTAGGTATCAGAAAAAAAAAGTTAGACGAATTGTTAAGTTGTTAAATGAAATATTCTCTTATGATAAATGACAGAGTTGTCATCGACCTTATTCTTACATGTTGTGCAAAAAAGCATTTGATATTACCTAGTTTGTTGATCAGTATTGTAGTGTTAGAATGTATAAGAACACATATGAGCCTCTATTTAATCCCTTGTCTGATGAATTAGAGTGAAATGAGTATATTGTTCCTCAAGTATACTCGAACCCTTCAAGATGAAAAATCAATCAGGGTCGAAAAAAGTCAACTCGATTGTATAATGAGATAGACGCGAGAAAGGGGTATCACAACATAGATTTGACATATGCGGTCAAATAGGGCATAATAAAAAAACTTGTGAATACAAACAACGTATGTAATAAGTTAGACAATTACATATCCATTTATTATTATTTATAATTTAATTTTAATTGTTTATTTATAATATTTATTTTCTAATTTTAAATTATTTTTGTATTTTATAGGTAAACTTGGTTAGGATGCCTTGTACGCGAGGCACGTCATCTTCATCTTCCTGTAGAGTTCCTCAGCACATGGATCTTGGACCGATTGATCCATTTATTCTACAGTTGCAAAAGTCATATAGATCACAGGTCATATGGAATGGGAATGCATGTTTGATTTTCATTTGACAATGATTATTTATTGTGCTAATTACCTTATAATTCATGTTAATACATCAAACTTTTTTCTTTTATTATGCAAGATTTGGGTAAGATTTATTGCAAATTTTATAAATTGATGTTGCTTCCAGATCCGGTGATTCCATACATCATCCAGACGGGTTTTTATTACATCACATATCTGCAACACATAAAGATGGATCATGATTTGCCCACGATGCTCATTGAGAGATGGAGACAGGAGACTTATACATTCCACCTTCATTTCGGGGAGATGACTCCTACATTGTAAAACGTTGCTGTTATACTTGGCTTGCCTATAGATGGGTGAGCATGTACTGTCGTAAGTATCCAGAATAAAATAACTTTATACAAACATGCATTTGGACGAGTGCCACCTCCTGAAATGTTCAAAAAGAATGCTTTATCTATAAGATGGATTTGGAAAAAAAATTTCGAGTTACCCGATAATTATGATGACAAGATCTTATAATGGTATGTTAATGCATACTAATAATTCAATTAGCATATTCATTTTTTTGTATTTTGATTTGAATTCGATGTTCTATTGTGCAAGTTTGCTAAAGCGTACATACTTCACATGTTTGGCATTATACTTTTCATGGATCTTAGTGGGATGCATGTGCCCTTGTTCCACCTACCATTATTGGAGGATTTCCAGTTCATTCCACTATATAGTTGGGGTTCATACATCTTTACATGTTTGTATAGGCATATGTGTCAAGATAGCTTGTTGAAATCAAAGCAAGTTGGAGGATGTTTATTGCTTTTACATGTAAAATAAATGCAATAAGTTTGTTATTTTTTTTATTATGGTTTTTTTAATATTTGAGTTGGTTACTAATTGTTGTATGTTTTTTTTTTGTACATAAAGCTATGGTCGTGGAAGTATTTACACTTGGAGCGACCACGAATTGAGTCTACACCTGTTATGTTTATCCAGGTTTTGGAGGTTGATCTACAACTTCCATTAGGATACAAGTTATATGTTATTAAACATATAAATTATGTTGTTTAGATTAATAATATTTTTAATGGAAACCTTATTTAATAAATTTCATTGCTTATTTATTAACAGATGGTGTGAGAGTAGATATTTTGAACATAATCCAACCTATGTTTTGTCATTTTATCATAGCGAGTTAGATAGACAACAACCAAATCAAGTATGCTGATAAATTATGAGAATGAAATAATTATTTGTGTTGATGTTGGTAAACGAAGAGAATTAATTACTTGTGTTGATGTTTGATTTTTTGGATATTGGTAAACCGGTTAAAATAATTGTGTGTTGATGTTGGTAAATGATGATAATTAATTACTTGTGTTGATGTTTGATTTTTTTTATATTGGTAAATGTTAGGAAATTATTGCATGGGTTGATATTGAAATTTTTTTTATGTTTATAAATATTGGGAGATATTTTTTCATGGGTTGATATTGGTAAATGATTAAAAATAATTGCATTGTTGATGTTTCAATAGGTCGTATGTAATCCTTATTCAGCAGATGATATGGTAGTCACTCTTGTTACATGCACATAGGCTATGAATTTATAAACATCAGTTGTCTCCCTCATATTTTTTTGAGCTTGTTGAATTGCATTGTTCGGACTGTATGATGCAACAATTTGGCTTTAAGAAATACATTCCATCTGATATAGATACAAGCAATCAACTACATTCTATTAATTGTTCAGGTAGACACGTTGATTATAATTAGATGACCCATCATCTCTGGCATATATCGATGTGGGATGCATGGAAACAATTTATTTTTAGAGAAGTGCATCCTGTAATTTATGAGGAGGAATATATAGGCTGGTATTTGAGTATAACACACCGAATTATTACACCTAACCCAACGCAAGTTCCTTCATGCGAGAAGATGGATTATGAGCTACATGCATGTCAAATTCAAAATGTTGTAAGTATTTGTTATTTGTTATAGGCTTTGATAAAATTGTTGTGTTTTATTTATGGATTAATAATTTCTATTTGCTTCATTTTAGGTTGGATAGTTGCTACATAATAGTTAACGTGCTGCGACTGATTTTCGTGATCTTGATGATGATGGACTTGCTCATTATTATGCATCTTCTTGATTCGAGACATGTCGCACTATACTTGACCTGTTAGGAGAGACAATGAGCCTATATGATATTGTCTTGGAGGATAAGACCACACAGACAGGTGAAAGTTGTGCTATTGATGAAGCTAGTTCATCCACTCATCGTCGCAGAAGACATAGATAGCCTCAGATGTATTATTATGTTGTGTATAATTATGTTTTATTATTTTTCTAGTTAAGAATTATTTTTATTATTACTAGTTTTGTAATATTATTTTTGCTAATTGTTATGTTGATTTTAAAGTTATCTTACATATTATGCATTTTCATACTTGGTTTATATAAGCATGATTTATAAACATAAGACTAATTTCCAAGATCCTATAGAGAATTTCAATATCTTCAAAATGTACTATTATACAGGAGACATAAGACTAGGATTCTACTAAGATACTTAGAATCAAAATAAGTCTTGTTGGTTATATTTGATTTTTGAAAAACTTAGTGAAGCTCACCAATTCTAGAATTAAGATGAGGTGGCTTATCGTGAATCATGATTTTTATTGGCTATGCATAACTAATGATTGCATTAGTTATGCAAAGTAATGCCAATAATATTAATAGTTTGGTCCAATCTAACATATACATTTTAGAGAACTTAATGCAATAGTCAACTCATGGCCAATCAGGGGTTGAGCAATGAACATCATTGATAAGATATGTCATTCATCTTTAAGAGGACATAACAACATCCTTGTAGTTACAAATTACTTTACCAAGTAGGTTAAAGTTATTTCTTATCGATTGATCAACCATGAAACAATTATCAAATTCATTACAGAACAAATGATTAATAGGTTTAGACCCCTATAAACTATTACTATTAAAAAAGGATTAGTATTCATTGGGGGAGGATATGGAGTAATTTGAATAGGAGTATAAATTCAAAATAGTCCAATATATTCCTATTATGCCTAAGCCAATGGGCAAGTAAAATCAACCAATAAGACTTTGATCTCCATCCTAAGGCATGACAAGATGCTTTGCCAGAAGTACTATGGGAATATAATATTTTATAGAAGACTATTTTAGAAACCTCATCACTTACCCTAATATATAGACATGGTGTCATGTTACTTGTGAAGCTTAACCTACAGTCATTTAAAAGGGTTGCATAGTATAACATAAATAGTTCAAACTATCATTCAGTCAAGCTATTTAAGTTAGGGGACTTGGATGAAGTAAGACTTCATGCTTTAGATCATTTGCTAGAACATAAAAAAAAAAAGGTCAAAAGGGCATATAACAAGTGTGTTTGATCAAAATATTTCTAAAAAAAATGATATAGTATGAAAGGCCATACTTCTAATTGGTCATAATAATTCAAAATATGAAAAATGATCTCCTAACTATAAGGGTCTATATGTTATTGTCAAAGTTCTGAAAAGAGGTGTCTATCACCTATCTAACCAAGATGAGGAACTACACTATCGATCGATCAATGATTAGTATTTGAAAAGATATTGCCCTTATTGGAATATTAAGCTAGAAGAGGGAGTTCCTTGAGGAACTATAAGGTTAACTTAGAGACCATAACCTTAATATCACTCCAACATTATATTGATTATACCTAAAGTATAATTAGTTTAACTTGGGTTATAAGTTGTTCAAATTTATGTCTCTATATAGCATGTGCTCAAACTCATAAACAATCAATTAATATAAATAAATAAAATAACATCATTGTTTGAATAAAGAAAAACAAAAAATTATGGTTGTATTTTATATAAAAAACAATACATGATCATTATTCCATTAGAAAATAACTAATAACTATAGCTTTATAAAATTTTGAAGATAAATGAATCCCACCAAGATCATTCAAGACCATCTTTCTTGATGGTCTCTATTATTTAAGAAGAGTAGAGGTAATGTTGACTTACTTCTATAAAGATATATATTTTTCTACATGATTTACAACTTCAATCACTCTAGAGGCCAGATCAACCTTAACATCGATAAGCTCTTTTGCAACCCTAGCCAAATATGTTGGGACTAAACTTGTAAAGAAGCATATTTAAGGGACTGATTAACCTATTAGATAGTTGAATATTTAAACTTTCATTATTCTTTCTAATATTTAAAAGATTCTTTGGTACTAATAAAAAAGATCAATATCCTTTTGCAATGTGCCAAGACTTTTTCTTGTACTATGATTTAATAAATCCTTGAGCTCTAAGAAAAGAGTATACTCCAAGAGTTATTTCAGATAATCAGTAGAGATTTTATTGTTTAAAACACTATTCTTTAGAGTAAGAATGATCACTACCTTTTTTATATTGGCTAGTAATGATCCTCTTAGTTGGCCTTTTTCCTTTGAATTTATTTCAATAGATGTAATGTCTATTGGTGGAGGAGTAGAGATTTCAGAGAGTACCACAAGGAAAACAAGTTTTTTTTCAACAATAAAAAATACAAATTGAAAAGTTTATTTAAATAACCACAAAGACTTACAAATTAGTTTAGAAGAATCACCTCTTTAAGGCTATTTTAATATCATAACCTCTTCCTCTTCAACAAGATATGTAAGAGCGATAATGTAGTGGTATTAAGGTATTATTACGGAAGAGGAAACTTCAACCTATATAGGCTATTTGAAACCTTATGAATTGCATTCAATTCAAAAAGATAAATATATTCTTGTGTTTGAAATCCTTTTAAGGATATTGATTTGAATTCCAAATGGAATCCAATTCATAAAAAGGGTCAAAACACTTGATTTGCTGTAGTAATTCCTTTTATTGTGAGTGATATTTCAAAAATACACACTCCCCCCCCCCCCCCCCTTCCAAACATAGAATTCATAAGAATAGCAATCAACCTCTAGGCTAACATGAAAAGGATCAATCACTGGAGTTCATCTCGATTGTTTTCAATATGATCACCCACTCCTTCACTAGAGGATCGGATCTAGTTCTTAGGGTGATTATATTGATGCATTAAGGTGCACTTCCTTCCGTCATATTATCTCATGCTTCTGTACAAATAACTACAAAAAGTCTGGGCACACCTTCAAGTTTAAGAAGAATTACCGTGAGAGGATCTTCGTGAGCTCGTAGGAGTACTTGGAAACATTACAAGTTTCTTTTGTTGTTATAGCTTTGATTCTTACCGCAAGTCAAGAACCACGCGTGTCTATCTTGCGAGGGAAACACAAACTCCATGCTTATCACTTATGTCCCAAACCAAATCATCATTGAACTGTCTTGAATTCAAGTTAAAGAACAGATCCAACTCGTTGAGAGCTTAAACAAAGTTTTGGGCAAGATGATTTTTACATTCCATCGTTGTGATTGATTGATTGGTGAAAGGTGGTAAGAGAAGCCTTTTCATCAATATATATATATATATATATATTGATCACTCTTTAATTTGGTCACCTCACAATAAATAAAAACACGAACACATGAGAACTAGTCAGGTCCTGTTAAAAAATCTTCAATAAATGTTCACGGGAATAGTTTCCTTGCTTTCCTTTTTTTTTTTTTTTTTTCTTTCCCAAACTCATATTTGCCTTCACATGCAATCCAAGTGTAGCAACCTTCTTTTGCAAGACCACTGCCCCTGCAATCCTGGCAAATGAAGGAAGGGGGTCCCATATTCCATGACCCAATCACACATTGCATAGGATAATTACTGTTACACTGACATAAAAAAAAATTAAATAAAAAAAGGTGAAATTTAACGACGCAAAAGAAAGGCAAACCCCAACGATCCAAGCGAGAAAAAAAAAAGTACAACTCTTGCTGATTATTTCAAGAGTTGATCATTGGGTAACCTTCCCAATAATTTCTCCCTGTGTCTGAGATTTCTTCACCATAAATTTTCTCCAGCATCAATTCACTTGTCTCAGGTGACGAAACTTCATGTAATCGGATATCATAAGAAGTAATCGGGTGCTGGTTTTTTGGAAGGTGCGCCTCTTGATTCCTGCATTCATTTTGAACCTTTTAGTGCTCATTACAATAACATACGACGACATTGACAATGCATAAGAGGTAGCACCCAAGTACACCTTTAATGCTTGCATGGAAGTGTAAGTTTCTACACACATTTCTGGAACTTGCAATGCTTTATCCCAATCCTTTTTAGAGGTAATTATATTACATTAAATGTGTCCATTTTGTGAATAAACATATGCAATCCAAGTTAAAAATGCGATTTTTCATGAAACTGGATGTATCCAGACTATTAGATGTATCCAGACTATTATATGGCTGTGTGCATAAATCTGATATTGCTGCTGTTTTGATGATCAAATGCCATGGGCAATTTGTTTAAAACATATTTCGAGGTCAAATTCTTGAGATTGTTCATGCAAACCTGTGGAGCAGCATCAAACACGCGAAACTGCTTGTTAAGATTCTCATCCAGCTCAAGGATTGCAGCAACATTACCACATCTGCAACATATTCAAAGGGAAAAGCACATTACCATTGAGCAGATAAGGGGGCAAATCTTACATGCTAATTTACCTGTAACAGTAGTTTGGAGCCGACCAGACAGTGACTATTTGGTTCCTGAACATCCACTTATACCCCTCCATCACCAGCTGATGAGCACGGCATATGTAATCAATATTGTTTGAGTGGGTGAAAGAAGTGACCACACTGCCACCAAATAGAAAACCGGCACCACGTGGACTCAACCCCCAACCATCGACAATATCTTCAGGGTCTGACCAAAGAAGATCACACATGGCACCATCGTGAGGTACTTCTTGCTTCCTATCAATTGTTCGGATCTGGAAAATGGGTTGTGTTAGCAGTTTCTTCCACGAATCTTCAGTGAAGAAAAAATAATAACAGAAGGAGAAGAAAAACCATGTTGGATGGATTCTTCAACCTGATCCAATGTTGATATGGCAGGAGAGAGACCACCATGGACACTAAAAACCTTATTCTCAATCAGTGCTGACAGACTGATAAACCAACAACACAATTAGAATTGAAAAATATTGTCAGAAGCATTTTAAATGGGGTGAAAAAGAATGACAATAACAGGTGCTAAAGTTGATTTTAGAAGGTCCATTGGAACTTGCAGTGACATGGCAAGCAAACATATAAATGAAACTTGTTAACAGAAAACTTTACTTTCTGTCCATAAGGCAAGTAGTCATTCCCACATTGAATCACATCAATGGAAATCTATCATTCTGACATCACACTAAACCATGGAATAAGAAAGAAGCTTTAATACTTTCTTCCAACCCTACCAAAATATAAGCACAGTTGGACCAGGGCACCCATCAGAAGGTAGATGACAATAGTATGTACCTCACTAGTCAGTATCCGTTAATTCTCAGCTTTGCTATGATATGACAGGACAGTAGAAAAGAAAGAAGCTTTAACACTTTATCCCAATCCTACCATAATATAAGCACAATCAAATCAGGGTTCCAACTAGTATGAAGGTAGCAACTAAGTCCTGAAACCATGGTGTAAGGAACGCGAGGTAAATTAATGTCTAATAAAAACTGTGACTTGTCAGTAACTCCCAGTACCAGATAAAGAGAAATCTGACATGGCAGAAAAGAAGCAGCACAGAATGGATTTTGCCAACGTCAGAAAACTTATAGCTTTCACACAATTGCAACTCTCTTTGCATAAGTACCACTGTACCACATGATCCTCAATTGGATGATGAACATCACATGAAAGGCCATTATTAGATAGCAGGCAGCAATCATTAGTTGGACATCCAGTGCAACCACCTGATGAAAACTCAGTTGTAACTCCGTTCTTACTAGATTTTTATAGCATCCAACCTTGCTAACTCAGATATATCTTGCTCTCTCTCACTCTCCCCTGATCCCCCCCCTCATTTTCTGGATATTTCCCTAAATTATTAGCATACCTTAGATAATCAAATATATCGGTGCAATATCTCCAAACATTCACTGAGCCATATTTACGCAGACACTCATCATAAAATCCATATACCTGTGAAGAAAGAACCAACATCAAAATCTTTAACAAATAGAAGTTGAACAAGAATAATCATAACAGATCTAACCTGAGTTATCTGACGGCTCTCATGATTCCCTCTAATGAGTGTTATCCTATCTGGATATCTCACCTGATAATACAAAAGCTATTAGATAAAAAGAGAGAGATTATAAGACAATTGATGGAACATTAATTACTCAATGAACAGAAATAATCACTGATGCCTTTGAATTTTATACATTACCAAGTCAAATTTCATGATGCAAGCTTGAATTCAGGCTGAAAGTCCCACCAAGACAACAATTTTTAGGCAGCTTTATGTAAGATACCATAGTCCATGATGATGACATAAAAATAAAAAGGTCTCAAGAAGATCATCAAGTGATTAGGTTTGCTTCTCATTGACCTCTAGCTTCAAGTTTTTAGTTCATCAATGAATTTGGTCAGCTTCATTTTTTTCTAGTAAGGTCTTCATACATCGATAGCATTGATGTCAAATTTTGAACTACCAGGGTTTTTTAAGTTCAAATTTACACATAATTTCCAATCTCTTAATGCATTCTATCCCTAGTCCATTTAGTACAGCACTTTCTTTTATTGCTCCTGCTACTACAGAATCTCAAAATGCCATTTACTGAATTGATTGATTATTGTTCAGGTAGCTTTTTAACAACCATTGTCAATTTTGATATTGAGCTCTCAAATTAATTTAGAGAAGGCTTTTACCTCCTGAAAAGTCCAGAAAATTGAAGATATGACTTTAACACCTAACTCATAAAAGATGGGTTTTTGGTTGTAGCAAATATATTTGGGTTCAAAAGGCAAGAAAATGGATTTCACAGGTCAGGTTGTTGGTCAAGATTCTGAAAATCCATTAAAACCAACCCGACCAGGATATATATATATATCCTAAGGCACCACCTCAACAAGAATAAAATTTATAAGTCCTATCATAGCATACCCTCCTATAAATACATATTTTTCTTCATTCACTCTGTTTCCCTGCTTCTCAGCCACTGGACTCATGAAAAATAAATAATCTTCTCGTCATCTTTTTATAATCCTTAGATGCTGCTTGTAAAGATAGGCATGTTCTTTAGAAAAATAAAAGTATAATTGTTCAAACTTTAAACTAGGAACTTAATTGGAAGCAGTGAATTATATATTAATATTGTAAAATAGATCCAATCCGTTTACATCATATTCCAGTAAGATGGTGATTCTTCTTTGTCCTTTTTGTTTTTCAAGCTGTGGCTTATGCTCCATTCAGGTGAGGAAGGAAACTGTTCATCTTAGTTTCTGTAGATTAAAATTGTTGTAATTTAGTCCCACAAGGCTCGTGGTTATCAGCGTTATCCACAGAAAAATTATCCAAATTGCCTCAAAAACCACTTGGGTTTTGTAACTTCATGGGTCAGGTCATGATATGATATTGGAAAAATTGAAAAGTTGGATTGGAAGCGCAAAAAAAAAAAAAACAAAAAAGCAAAATTCACCCAACCTGACACTCCTATTTTAACAGTCACTATCTTGCTATATCAGTTTAAGTTTAACTTTTTTATAAGAAATTCTTAGGTGGCAGAAATGGAACAAATTATTAGACCAACTGCCAATTATGCATGAATTCTTATGCCATTAAAATTGTAAGCATGATCAACCGGATGGTGCACACACCTTGCACCAGCATCAAATATAAAACTCCCCTGAACTGTAGTTATGGCCTAACATGCAAAGGTTAAAATAACATACTCCCAGACAGTGTTATCTCCAAAAAGTCATGATACGAGTTAAATTTAATTTTTTTACAATCTATCCAGAAACAACTCCTAAAAGGAGACATACTTTGGAAGTCAATCTGTTGGCATTTGACCATGAAACTTTCCAAAGAGAATGGCGGGGTGATGAAAAATCAGAAGAAATATAGTTAAGAAACGTTGTGTATCAGTAAGAGAAAGAACCTTGTTAATAATAAAAGCATACATGTCTCAACAGAGTACCTTAAATTCCAATAGATAATAATAATATGTACCTTAAGGGCTAGTAGAAGCAGAAATGTCTCAACGGAGTAAAATCCTCTGTCAACAAAATCTCCAAGAAACAAGTAGTTAGTCTTTGGGCAATCCCCTCCTACTTTGAAAAGCTCTTTCATGTCATAAAACTGTCCATGAATATCACCACATATCTATGCACAGTGAAAATTGTATAATCTTAGTACAGATATTGAAAACCTGAAACATATACAGAATAAACACTTCCAAGTAATCCTGTTTAAACCATTCTATGTAAATACGAATCAAAGAGAAACTGTTTGAAAAAAAGAAATTATGCATGTCAAGAAGTTTGTCATTGTGAAACAAAATAATAATGATATTACAAGACAACATGCCGCTAAATGCTCAGATGAAGTAGGCAACATAACATTAATATACAATGGGGTAAAAACTTATTTCCATGTGACGATCTGAGATTTTACTCCCATACATTCAGAGACAAAACATCCATTGAGTAGTATCTTTCTAAACATACAGCATAGGAGACATATAGGACTTTAAATTAACCGGAAAGAAAACAACCATAAGATACGCTTCTTGGTTGCTCCTCATTTTATGAAATATATTTGTGGCAGAAAATTCATTGCTATACTTTGAAGTAGGAGCTACCTTTTTTGGGTTCAGAAACAAGATGTCACTCCTCCTGATGTAATATTAACATTAAAAAAGCAAGCTAAGGAACTAAGAAAGTCATACTAGACTCATCCAGAACTAAATCCGCCGTTTGACTTACCCAAATTACGATACGTTTGGACCTAAATTCAACCTAAGACAACTGAAGTACCAACCTCCTGTATACAATAAGTCATCCTAAACCAAAGGTTCCTTGTCCAACATTATCTTCTGCTGTTTTGCATGAGCAGCTAACTCAGACAGTCTCGACACAAAACAAAAACACAGACTCGCAGTAGATGCGAAACTATTTCTATAATTGTCCAATTATTTAAATAGAATGGTTAAAATCTTGAAATATTTCATATTTCATATTAAAATGAAAAAAAAAAAAGAGAGAAAAGAAAAGAAAAGGCATATAACTACTCCATCATAAAAAAAAAATCGTACTAACAAGGTTCACGTCTTGTGCCTATTAAGCATAAACATAGTCCACATTTATATCAAAATTTAATATATAAACACACACTTATTAATAATAAACTAATACTGAATTTCTCTAGAGAGAAAAAAGCTTTTCAAATACATATTAAACCAGTAAGAAATCTCAAAATAAGAACTACAAAACTTCGTGTGTGTTTGGGAATGCAGTTGAAAGTGTTGTGTAAAAGGAAGAAAATCACCAAATTGATGATGTTTTCAGGTGTTTTTCGATTGTTTGACATCTCTATATATATAAAAAAAAAAACCCTAAATTCAAATTTTGAATTCAGTATTTCAGTAAATAAAGATTGGTCAGAATTAGGAGTAAAACACCAAGTTATGATGAATCAAAACCAATAATAGACTTCAAAAATTAATCCAAATGTAACATTAGCAGCAGGCTTTTCACCTCACATAGCAAAAGGAAGACATTCAAAAAATAATAAAACGTACAGTGACGGGAGCATCGACGCGTTGAACGTTGCTCTCTTCGACGAGGATTTCCATAGCTTTGAGGCAGAGTGCTTTCACTTCCGATTCCTTCAATGGCTCGCACTTCTTCAGTTGCTCAATTTGCCTGTCGAGGTCTGACATCTCTTTCTGTCTTCCTCTCCGATTTCTCTTTTTCCTTTTTGTATCTTCTCCAAATCTCTCAATCTCTCTCTCTCTCTCTCTCTATCTCTTCATCTACAACAGAGATGGCAGCTTTCTTTTCTTCGCTGCGAGTATTTGTTGAGTATAATTTGTAATACCACGGGCTACTGGCTAGCTAATTATTAATATTAATATAAAACTATAATTATTAATTAGTTGATTCATTTCTTTTTTGTGGCCTGCCCTCTCTCCCTCGACGCTCTAAAGAGAATGTGACAAATTATCGGTAATGTGTAC
>Ga0307510_10002557_pt1 | contig 20738 bp, 20 predicted proteins | sample 12_EM_MG_FD_207224 | JGI IMG/M metagenome (GOLD analysis project Ga0307510, IMG submission 207224) | Populus trichocarpa ectomycorrhiza microbial communities from riparian zone in the Pacific Northwest, United States - 12_EM | ecosystem: Host-associated > Plants > Roots > Unclassified | place... | reverse complement strand
TGTATCGCTTGTCTTTTTGTTTTCCTTCGCCTCTTCCAAAAATCATTTTGATGCAGTCTTCCGTGGCTGTGGAGAAAAGCGGGTCCGACTATTCCCCCCTCTCTTTTCTCTTTCTCCTACAATACTTACCATATTTTCTGACATTTCATCGCCGTCATCATTATCATCACCATCATCATCATTATCATCATCATCATACCTCTTTCTTTTTGTTCTCACTTTTTTTCTTCCAACATTACGGGGTTCTTTTTTAATCGGTGGGACTCGACGGCGTCTGCGTGGTTTGGGCGAATTCTGTTGGTGAGTTCTTCTGAACGAGCCATCGGGGATTATTTGGTTTTCGAGGTTAACTGCTGTAATCATCTCTTTTCTTAATCCTGATAAGGTTCCGTCCATTCGTCCAACTGCCTGCCACGGATTCTCCCCTTCTTGACGTCACGCCGATAGCTGTCAGAAAAAAAGGGAAGACAGGATCAATATGGGGTACCAGTACGGGGTTTGATGGTGGTGGTGGTGGAGGTGGAGGCGGGATGTGCTGGTAGATCCCCCCATGCAATGACGAGGAGGCCATAGTCTCGGTTCCGGCTGATCAGCCGCTAAATAAGAATAAAGAAGCTTTAATGAGACCTCTCGGTAAAGCTTAGGTTGGGATTGCTGGATTTGTTTTTTTTTGAGCTCGGAAATCCTTGTCTCAGCATGAGCCGATCCCGAACTTTGGTGAGTTCCTGATACGATGAGGGTAAGAGGGAAGAAAAGAAAAGAAAGAGAAAAAAAAGACAAAAAAACAATAAGCTTAAGAAAGAGTACCTGGAGGTACCCAAAGCTACTCCGAGATGCTGACTGGGGTCTCGTGAGGTTCGACCAACACCATGATCTGCCGTCCCGCGTGAGTTCCTGCAGCGAGAAGGAGAAAAATTGAATGTAACAGAACAATCTTTCGAACTCCCGGTAAATTGTGGCTGAGCTGCATCGTATCTGTGCGAGCATTGTATTCGTGCGCGTAAATGCACCGTCACGTTGTCTTTTTTCGGTCTGAAGAGAAAAAAAAAAGATATTGCTTGGTGTTTTTTTTTTCCTTTTCTTTTCTTTTTTCCCCCCTTGAACGAACCACTAAATAGTGCCGAAGAAAAGAAAAACAAAATGAGGAATGAAAAATGTTATTAGTAAAAAGTCCAACAAGCTCGTAGCCCAATAATTCACCAATTTTCGTTCTCCGATACTTGTTATATTAGGACGGTTAAACGCAGCACCAATCCTGTCGGCACATTTTTATAAGAGAAGAGAGAAAAGCCATACCCAGCCAAAGAAAGAAAAGAAGAAAGAAAAAAAAGAAGGAAGGGAAAAAAAAGCAATACTTTACGCCAATTCTCCAAGCCTAGTAAGAGCTCCGAAAGTTCGTTCCTTTTTCTTTTTGAAATGACGTTCATAAGGAGGTAAAGAAAAGTAATCTCCTTCGTTGGGAAGGAAGCAAAGAACAGAATTTCTCCCCAATGTCCCCTTTCAGCCATTCGTTCGGGAAATGCTAGAGATTACCACTTGAACGTCAGCCCTAAAAATAAAACATCAAGATCCGAGGGATTGTTTGTGTCGTACGTACAATTTCCGATCAATTGGGCCACTAGAACCTTCTGATCGAGTTTGATCTCAAAGAATCGGAAATAAATCATTGACACCTCTTGACCGTGGAGAGGGGAAGGCTCCTTTTTTCTTCTTCTTTTTTTTTTGCTTTGCTCGTAGGAAAGAAAAGAAAAAAAAGAGATTGCGCTCTTATCTCCTCGTTCCCGTCCAAAAAATCTATAGCCATCTCTTTACCAAGCCCTATGTTCCTTTTTCTCGCCTTCTTACTGTGTCCCTATTCTAGGTATCATATGTCTCGTGAGTTCGGGAGGAATTTTCCGATTGCTCTAACCCCGGATTCAATATGACGTGGCATGGCAACGAATCGAAGCTTCACTTACCAGGTTGGACCTTTCAACCAGAACCGACCCACGATCCTTGATCGATAGGCTCAGTTGGGAGACACATGCAATAGAGCGGATAGGGGCGGGGGTCAAGGGGTGGTTTGTCATGAAGAAAAAGGGAGAAGGGTTCGGTCGCCCCCTATTGCTTGCCGCCATAACTCATAACTCGTATGTGGTAATGATGCAAAATCAAAATTGGATGGTGGACAGGCCCTGCAAAGGGTCATAAAATATCTCGCGATATATAGCAGACAACCGCATATGACATGGTACGAGAAAGGCTTGCAAAAAGACCCGATGTCCTTCACCGTTAAGAAGATCCCGGCGCCGAGATGCAACGTTACATCTATTGGAATTCGACGAAGTATATGCACAGATATATAGCTTAATATGCGGACCAGCGGAGTGCTCCCTGAGACCCCATGCCGGTAGCACTCGAGTACACCCTGAACCTCGGTAGCGGGCTTGAAGGAAAGTGGTAATTGTGCTTTTTATATACTTAATTCCAGCATTCGCAGACGAGGTTCGCGGTGAGATTTAATAAATACAGGTATCAGGCATGAAGTACCAGGGCATTTGGTCTGAATTTAGTATGGGTGCTCAGATGTGGACAGATAATTTGCCATACGAACTTTTGATCCCTGTGTTCGGGTACCTCATACCGGACACTTATGCCTTCGGGATGTTCCCGGTTGACGCCTCTTCGGAGTCGCTAGGCACCTCCGATATCGTATTCACTGGAATGATAATAAAAAGGTAGATGAGGTTGTTATGCAACATCCCGAAGAGGAAAACATTACCGGTAAAACCTTCTTCCCTAGTATAGCGGTTGGTTAGTTATTTCACCGTCCACAGGGAGCTTATAAAACTTGCATATGATTCGTCTGGCCCGATATCTCACAATTTAGGCCCCGCGAAAGCCGTTTGGATCCGAAATTGACCTCCAACAACCATAGATCCAAGGAGGGAAAACCCTCAGGTTCGTGTCGAGCATTCCATCGAGAAATAGAGTGGCACACATGTGTCACTTGAAAAAAAACCTTCTCACGCTCTGGTGCCCTTTCCTCGCTTTTCTTTTTTCCTCTCCCTTATTTTTTTTCTCCTCCATCACCCCCAATCAAGGGGCAAAACCATGCAGAAATTCCACCGGAGAGATTGGCGGGCTCTAGCCGAAGGGGATGGATTGATAGATTTCAACTTGTGGGGGGAAACTCCGAAGTGGAGAATTTAGCCATTCTTCCTTCCTTCTAGATGAATTATCATCATACCGATCTGAAGAAGGGAAGGGGGTGGTGGTTAGGGGGAGAAGGAGGGTTGGGTTCAGCAGTGTCGTTGGTTGTGAAACCAAGACTCAACCACAAGCGGAGCGATGATGGCGGACGACCGATGCACCTTCGCATCCCTTTGCACCTCCCCCTCGACTCCTTATCCGCGTCCGTGGCTGTGGTGGGGTTCAAGGTTTTGGAGGGGAAAAAAGAAATTCTAGAATTTATTATGCACCTTGCTCTATTTTCTATTTTCTCCCATTTCACATTTAACACATTGAGCGGCCCTTGTTGCGCACGGCCGTTGAACAGGGATGTAGATCTCAGCTATTTGTGACAGATGGAGGAAACAGATGTTGAAACGCGAGCCGAGAATCTGCCTCAGCAATTCGAGAGGTTGAAAAAGATGTGGTACCGTATGCAGTTGCCGAAGAGGCGCACGATCTTTCAGCTCTCACTGCTCGAGTAGATCAGACCGCGACAACGATCCGCGTTAGAAGAGGGAGAGAGAAAAAAGTAAATCTCTGACAACGTGATCGCGCGACGTTTGGGCATGAGATGCGTATCGGTAGGGTATCAGTAAAGAGGGGAGAAGGGGCTGGAGCGGTGATGCGTGGTGGGATACAAATGTTCCTAGCGTCGCTGCACCGCGCTGAGGGGGTGGAAGAGGGGTTTAGGAACGGTAGTTTCTGGGCTGGAACAACGGTTTGTGATGATGCTCGTTACTGTACTCCATCCGGGGATGGGGAAAGGGAAAAAAAAGCCCTTTTGAGACCTGGGGAAGATCAGATGAACCATTGCGCTGAGGTACGGTACGGTAAGAACTTGTCACAGCTGGGGATCAGCAGCGTGCTACCGCCTCATGAAGGCTCACTCATTGATCGCCGTGATGTTATGGAACCGTACGTCTTGCATGGAGCATCGGTATACGACGCGGTTCAGTTTCATGTATAGGACAGCACTTGTTGAGTGCATTCGGTTGGGAAGCACAATGAGAGATACTTGTACGGAGGGCCGACAACGACCGCCCCAGAAGAAGAAAAAAGTCTTGTCCGGGCGTTGGCAAGTGCCCATCGACGAATTCGCGCTAAATAAGCGAATCGTGTCTCGGAAACGGACTCGAGACGGCTTCTCAGACACGGTTCGAACAGCAACGGACGAAAGGCATCACTGGCACTCATCTCTTCAGTCGTGATTCCGATTGAGCGATTGGCTCGCTGATTGATTGATTCATCAGGTGATTGGGCGAGTTGGAGCGCTGATAGTTGGGGGGCGATGCAATGGGCATTGGACGAGCGATACGATGCACTGTGTCGATGACCAGACATGAGTCGCCCCAGGCCAGAAGTACTCGGAAGCAGGGGCTATATTTTGCACTCTGTTGGCCCTCAGATAGGCTCGGATTTTTTACTATCATACTGTATATTTCTTTAATCCCTGTTCTCGGGTGCTTCTGGCCGGGGACAAATGGCTGTCGGCGAATTGGGAACGTCGGGGAAACAAGGGCAGGAAGGAAGAGAAACACGAAGCCATTATAAATCCGAGGAAAGCTTCAAAAATAAAAACCTCAAAAATAGAAGAGAAGCAGGAACAGGTTAGATGTGGGAATCTCTTGTGGACGGATCTCTGGACGATCCTCTCAGACGAGGAAGAAGAAAAAACACAAGCCACAAAGGTCATACGAAGGAAATCAGGAAGCATGCCGAAGAGAGTGACAGATTCGGATGCGAGAGGGGGCGTTCATCCAAAGAGACGCCCTGCCGGGGATTTTTTGTTGATTCGGTTTTAGTGCTGGAGATACTAACAATTGACAGGGCTTGGAAAAGTAGCGCACGAAAAGTAGCCGGTGACAGACTTTCGGGGACAAGTCCATATGAACATCACACACACATCGAGTGCTTACCTTACTTCGCCTTCCGTGTGCCTTACACACACCTCACAGGTACTGCATGCATTCGTTAGACTGACAAAGAGATGAACACAGATGCCCCCCCCCCCCACTCGGCCTGACTGGATACACAAAGAGTATCTAAAAACGATGGAGGGGGGGGGGACGGGAGAAGGAAGAGAAGAGAAGAAGGAAATAAACAAACGAATGGGTGGGGAAAATACACACCAGCATCTAACCAACATTAGACTAGCGTGCACACACGTACGAACTCTGCCCAGCTTCGACTCGTAAGAGCCCCAACCGCGCTGCGAGGCCGGAGATGAATCTACTGCCCGAGCGATGGGTCGACTCAACAGATGCCAATTGCCCCGCGCACACACACAGAAAGTGAAGTCGAAACTTGCTAGTTTCCTTGAGCCCCGCTGTCCGCCACCAACGGCTGTCTAAATTGCGTTCGACCGCTTTTCTAGAGTGCACTATACGGTGCTCTGCCCACCAAGCAAGCATCATGGTTGGTTCCTGGTGGAGCCTCTGTCGACATGGATAGGGTTGCCGGGTCGGGGGTTGGAAGGGTTTAGCGGACGTCGCAGAAGGGTCGCGGGTGCAAGGCACGGTTCATGCATTCTTGGAGGGCTGCGCTTCTCCGCTCTAATGATCGTTACCCTCCTCGTCCTTGTCCTCTCCCCCCCTCTCCCTCTCTCAATTTTCTCCTGTCCTTTCCCTTGCCTCTCGCTCACATACCCCCCTCCCCGCGCTCGGTTTCGCCCGCACACTGTACCGAGTTACCCCCCTACCGCACTGAGCAGCAGGTAGCCAACTAGCATGGCATGGATTGAAAGGGAGGCGAAGGGTTACCGGTAATAGTGATGTGATGAAATAAGGGAAAGGGGAAAGAGGTGAAAAGGGAAACTGGTGGAGTGTGGAGTGTGGAAAGGAACGTACGGTACTGGCAAAGCGCAAGAGGGTTGAGATACGTAGGGGCAAGAAGCGGAAACAGAGGCAACTGGCAGGAGAACCTTCACCCGTATGGATCAGTTTCCACACATCCTGCTCATTATCATCCTGGTCTATCTACGAGTGCATTTTCTTCTCTTTCCCTTTTCCCTTTTTGCTTTTTTGTTGCTTTTTTGTCGTTATTATCATCGTGACCATTATTATAATCTTCCCCTTTTGGTTAAATGGAAAAGAATTATATCCAAGCACCCCTTCCCGCACCTTTTCGTGGGGTTGCCTCTGCCGGGGCTTATTCTCTCTCGCTCTCTATTTCGTTCTCTTTTCCATCTAAATCTCTCCAGCCCTTTGGTCATCCGCAACCTCATTTCAGGCTGGCTGGTTGGTTGGTTGGCCCAGACAGCAGGTTGGACCGGGCCCAGGAAGGTTTAGTGTAGGTTATAGGTTGCGCAACGTGAGCTGTCAAGTGTCAGGCGCCTTCCGTCTCAAGCCTCTCCCTTTTTTTTTCCCTCTCGAATCGAGATTTCAGATCCTTGATAACCCAGGTACGCTATGAGATAGTGGTTGTGGCATGAAAGTCTAAATGATGGCGCTGACCCACTTCACGAAAACCCCGGCGAACATGTCAAGACAAAAAAAACCAAACAACGACGGGGGTGGTTGCAGTGGACAAATTAATTATTGTGGTGGGTGTGCTAGGCTGGCTTGTCCTGTCTTGTGGGGAACAACGTTCTTCTTAATTGCTTTTCTTCCTCCTTTCTTTTTCTCTCTTCTTCTGGTGCTAATTTTTTTATTTTTTTATTTCTACTTATTTCTTTTGTTTTGAGCGAAGATTTGAGCTGTGATGTGACTCTGCTGTAGCCTTTATTCGCAGAAGGGTCAAGCATAAAAAAAGTGGTAGGGAGCAAAGTATCACGCTGCAACCAGCTTGTCGGGAAACAGATACCTTCCATTGCTCAACAAGAACCTGGGGGATTGTTTTTTTTGATAGACGCATTGAATTGGAGGTCAGGTAGCTCATGCATCAACTATTTTTATTGAAAGTTGACTGGGGCAAGAGGGAATAGAGATCTTTTCGGGGCCGTGTTCTCTAGGTCGACAGGTACCACTGCTACTGAGATTTTGGTTGTTCACCGTACCACTATCTTATCCCTGACCCTTGTGTGTGTGAGTTCAGGACTATGCCTGTCTTTCTGCTGCTTGCCTGTACTTGGGTTCGTGGAAAAGGAGTCGGGAAATGCTGGTTTGGGATGAATTGCTACACAGAATTCCAGTGTCCCATCCCTGCTCACTGCCTTCTGGCGGGACATTCGCTGTAACCGAATCCGCGAGGATTTCTCGAGCGCTCGTACAAGCCTTCCTGCTTACAGTACCCTAACACACACCTGGAGTCTGCCACCCTGACGTTACCTTCCTTTTTCGCCCTTTCCTCTACTTCCTATTACTGTTTGTCCCTTCATCCACATTGAGAATAACATCATCACCCTCACTATCATTGAATCTGTCAATTCGTTGCTAGATCACTCCTGCCATCCTTCGCTAAGTTACCCAGTAAGCTAGCTCCAATTGCTGACAAGCCGCACCGGCAGGATCGACCGGTTTTTTGATGATTGGAGGGGGGAGGGCCGGGGGGCCCGAAGAGGGGGGGTGGCGGAGGGGTATATATAAATCTCGATATTATAGCCTTTTCAATCGAGTCTCTGGGCTTGCAAGAACGAGGAGTGTGAGAGAAGCGGATTGCGTACATAGAGTACTTTTTTGGCCTCTACTTTTGGCCTTTATGTATAATTCATCATTGCTATATGGTGGGATTGCATGCCATCGCACTAATTCTTATGGTTGATACTGTGTGATACGTTTGAACCGCTATAGCATGCCCCTTCCAAAGTTGTAACTTCTTGAGAGCCAAAGCCGAAAAGGGCGTTCCTAGTGACTATATCTCCGGGGACGATAATTTTCCTGTTTCCTCTTGGGCTTGATCTATTCTGTTTGTAATTTTTTCTTTCTTTTTTTTCTGCTTTTAATCTTGACGTTTATATTGCTGTTTTACTTGTAATATTCCTCTCGTTCCGTGCACCGCTTCCATGCTCCTCTCTCTCCTGCTACCGATACTCTTGTTCTCCGTTTCCCGTCTTTCATGCCTAGAGCTCTCCGGTTTCGGTTCCAAGCTTGCTGCCCCCGCCTGTGTTGCTCGTGCCTGTACTTGGTGCTGGTGTTGTTAGTCGCCAGCAGCGGTACTGGCGGAGCTGCTGTTACTGGTACTGCTTCTGCCACTGCTACGAACCACAAACCAAGGCCACCGCCCCTTCTACCCTTGCACCCCCAGATGCATCTACCCATTCGATTAACCTCATCCTCCTCGGCATCATCACCCTGAGCCCCCCCTCTTCTCTCCCCATCCTCTCCTCCTGTCCCCCTCTTCTCTTGATCACACTCCAGCCAACCCCCTCCCTCCGGCGGTCTGGTGGTGCCTGGGCTTGACCCACGTCTCAACCCCCCCCCCCTTCCCCTCCTTCCTCACCACAACCCACCCCGGTCTATTATTATACCTTGTCCCACTTTTTTCTAATGTTCTTGGCGCTGCCATCATTACGCAAATACCATCCTCTCGCTGCCGTTTTTCTCTTCCTCAGCTCCGACGGTCTGGACACTGCTCCCCACACTACTAGCCGTTCTGGATACGAGTACTGTACCTTTCTACCGGAGAGCATTGAGCACCGAGGACTTCGAGTCCCCCTATTGGATATCTTCCTTCGGGCATCAGGGGCCAATTTTCCAGACCTCAGTCACCCACATCTCAGCGAAAAATGAACGAGATCTTGCTCACAGTGATTACCTGAACACAAGTTCCAGGTACAAAGAATCCCAACACAGTCATCAAAAATCTGTGCGACAAATTCTCTCCCCTTGCTAAATTCTGTCTCGAATTCAGATTCTCTATGCCTTGAACTTGTATATACCGTATAGCCCGGTGAAATCCGCTCTCGTACTAAGAGGTTAGAACAAAGTTTAGCTCAGGATTTTCCGCAAAGTGGGCGTTCTTAGTAAGCAATTGTTAGAAAGACAGCTTGCTATATAACTTAAAGCCAGTACAGTTGGCGCATATTTCGTATCGTAAGGTGTTTCGGCTCCCCATGACATGGGTTACCGGTATATACTCAAGCGAGCTCACCTGCTGAGTCGAACTTTCTTTTGGCCTCATAGTGTTATCAACTGCGCATTTTGAACAAAGTTCCATTGAACCCACAAGTGTGAACACACTCTCATTGTTACATTATTAGGAATTCCCACCCACAGGTTCGGATCCAGATATGTGCCACGGTTCGAACGGGCTCATCTTAGCGGCGGTAAGCCCCCTTGGTTCATAATCTGATTTCCCAGCCGGTCCACCGGAATTCATAGACTAGAGGTTAGTGTTACGAAAGAAAAGCTAGTGTCGTTTTCTGTAGTTCCAAAGTGCGAGACGCCATTTACTTGGGGGATTTTCAACACCGGTGATCGTTCATTTCTTCCCAGTTCCAGACTGCGCTGGGACCGAGTGACCACCCATGAATAAGCTGGTTGTTGGATTGGTATTTATTTTTTCTTGAGGTGGATTTGTTTTGTTGGGCTGTGGGCGGGTACATCCGTGGACCAGGTGGTCGTTTGTTTTGACTAGCGGAAAGTAGGTTGGCATAGCTGGTATGGATTTATGAGATTGAGCACCTTTGAATCGTCACTCTTAGTCCTATCGGTACAAGTGTCTCTAACCATCAACACCGATTGCCCAACCTTTCTGCGCACGTAATAACGTATCACCAATAAAGAGTGAGCTGGGGCGTGGCAGTGGAGTAAATTCCCTTTGGAGGTCAAACCTCTAAGTCAGGGTCCCCCGCCGCTAATGGCCCTTGCTGCCGTGTTTGTGGTTGATTCCGTATTGGAAAAACCCTCCGGGTATTGAAAAGTGGGTCATCGGATACGGTGGGAATTTTCATCTGTGCCATACTATCCGATTAATTCTGTTCACAAAATTTAATATTGGTAGTAGTAGGGCAGTTACTATAAAAAGCGGGGGCATGATCGTTTCCTATGATGTTTTTGTTATCATCCCGAGAGTCGTTTTTACGCCGCCGGCTGTTTGAGCTCCCATGCCGGATGTTAGGAAAACATGGTGAGGGATTCTGGAGTTCTGATTGGAGTGTTCGTGCCAATCTATCTCTGTGTTTCTAGCCTCCTGTCATTATTATTTTACAGTAGGCTGCAGGACTCCCCTAGTGATATCATGTTGATAATATGCTGTGCTTGAGCACAGTGCTACCCGTAGTAGCGCATAGCTAAGTGTTCGTAGGGTAGCCAGCCAAGGATTATTAGAGTAGGAATAAAATGAACAAATGTTCCATCCCCCATTTGGCCTGAACATCCGGTAATATCATGGGATCTCAAACGGTTGAATTGTGTGCAGTGCCGTTCGGATCGCCTCCTCTGGTATGCCCGGGTATCTTCTCTCATTTTTTTGTCTCTTAGAAGGGCCGAACTATGTTTTCACTCCCCTTTCCGCAGAAGGAGATGCTGGACTACCATTGCTGAATCCAGCGCATTATTCAATACCCAACGGTTCCCAACTGCGCAAATCTAACTGTAGCTAATACTCTACAATTAAGATCCATCTGTAAAAATATCTCAAGCGGTGAGACGGGGGAGGATAATATTTTTTTTATTAAATTTCGAATGAGACAATAGGAGACAGACCGACAAAACTATCCATTTACTGGGGCTACAGCCATCATATAAATTTGCCTAGCGGACTTCCAATACACCTAGCCAGTATTCCTTCGCAGGCCTTCCTACTCCAGTCGCCCTGCATAGAAATATAGCTTCCACAGTCGAAATCTAGAAAATCCGTTTCAAACACGCCATAAGTCAAGAAAATCTCAATCAACGCTCCAAAATCTCTCGACAGAAGTTCCTTCCCAACCTCATAATCCCGGACCTAACGCTGTAGGTAGAAGCACGAAAACAGTGAAATCTTGATCGATCTTTCTGAAACCTAGCCCAAATTTTCATACAACTTCATGATTCCGCCCTCCCTAATGCGTGATCCACCTCCCCAGTTTCCCATAACCCCTCCACTCCCGTCTCTAGTGTCGTTTCCTTAGCCCGAACTGTGTTTGGCTACTAGAATGTTTGGATCCCGGCTGGGGTTGCGACTTCCCCTGGCACTGGTGCTGAACCCAATATCAGGATCTCCTCCGGTCCTAAGTTTTCATCCAACATTAGGATTCTAATTAGTATTCGGGCAAGCATTGGAATTCCGGTTATGATTCGGCACGGCGTTAGGGTTATGATTGGGATTCGAGTTAACATTAGGATTCCAGTTAGGATTCGAACCAGTATTAGGATTCTAGTTAGAGTCCGAACTAACGGTATTCTAGATAGGATTCGAGCCGGTAGTGGGGTTCCTGTTAGGATTCGGGCCAGCACTAGGATTCTGATTAAGATTCGGATCATTGTTAGGATTCTGTCCGCTGTAAGGATTCTATCCCGAATTCGGGTTTCGTCAGGCGTCAATATTTCCCACGGGAGAGATAGCTGTGCCACTCCAACCCCGGACGCACCCCCTCCTATGGGTGTCAGGTGCAGAATTCTGCAAGCCCTCATCCCCCAATGCTCCCAAATTGTCTGATGACTTTGATCTGAACTATCTCTGCCGGCGGGGTAGATTTGCGAGTGCATAGTTCTTTTCTTCGGGGTATCTACAACGGGGGAGGGGGCTCCACACTTTAGGCTGTGTCCTGCCCGGCAATTTGTCACTGGGGCTAATTGAAGACTATCTCCGTGGTGAAGGTCTAGTGTTGGGGGACTGCTTGTGGGAGGTCTAGGGTTCAGCAACCAGTTCTCATTAGCAACATCTTTCATAGATAGGTTGAATTTGATATTTGGGGCACTACTTTGGGGGGGTATTTGTAGAATACCGCGGATCCGTTCTTTCCATAGCATCTCGGGGTTCATTGAATGAGTGGCCTGGTAATTGTAGGGCATCTGCTGTAAATTCCAATTTCATGGACCCCTTCCAGATCCGTAAACCCTCAGCAGAGGTGACCTCAGATGGTGTCATTACAGTTGTGTCAGTTGCAGGTTTCGGAGTGGTAGGGTCGCTATCCGGTTGCAGCCTAGCATTTCTCCCTGATGCTACATCTCTCGAGGCGTACTTTAAATTGCCTCGGGCGATCGGATTCCTTTGGCCATTTCTTCTCTTCCGTTCGTCAAGAGCAGTTAGTTCGCCCTCGCTCTTCCTGCCCCAACTGCTCTCCTCCCCACTTTGTGTTGTTTCATCTTGATCGTCTCCACTATCTTCGCCACTCTTAAGGCCCACTAACCACGCATTGCCCAATGCATCCTCCGCAGTAGGGCGATCCCCGGGCTGAATTGCGAGCATCGACTTCAGCAATGAAATTCCAGCATCATCTGTCGGGGGCGATAACCCTTTTAGTTTATCTTCGGGGAAGGGCAAACTCCTGTAGTAGTAACGAGATACTTGCTCCCCTGAGGTGAATAAGTGAGTCCCAACAAGTAACTCATATATCACACATCCGAGGGACCAGATGTCAACAGAGTTCGTATAGACCGAGGTTTCACTATTAGAGTCCGATCCTAACACCTCTGGAGCGCCGTAGATTTGAGTTGAAACCTGGGTGTGAAAGGTTGTGGTATCTTGAGGCAGGATCCGTTTTGATATTCCGAAATCCCCTAGCTTGACACGGACGGGAGACATCGAAACCACAAAAATGTTCTACGTGTTGTTGATTAGTATTTTCTAATACAACAGAGCCAAGCGAGGTGCTTGGCAGTAAGAATCATACCGCAGGTTTTAAATCCCGGTGAGCTATTCCCTTTTGATGCATTACTTTGAGACCCTCGAGTATCTGCTTTGAAATGGTTTGAACTACCCCTTGTTGTAGCGGTGAGCCTATATGCTTGGTGAGATCGCCTTCCGGGAGATATTCCATTGCGATATAGAGAGTCTCGGGTTCCTCGAACCATCCTAGGAACTTCACGAACAATTCCGGACGCTAAAACGGCTAACCGTTAGTCCACAACAAGGGAATCTAGAGACCCGCGGTAGACCGGAGCAAAGCTCCTTGGGAATGAAAACGCAAACCTTTGCTAATATGGCCATCACAAGGAGCTCCCTAGAACAATCGAAGTTAGGGGGTAGTCTCCTCTTATCAATCACCTTTACCGCACGATGGCGGCCCGTGGCTCCCTGGACTTGCTTATAGACTGCACCGAATCCTCCGATTCCGAGTTCCTCACAATTTCTCCAATCCTCCTCCACCCTCTTATACCTATTTTTCCCTTTCTCCACATATCTTGTATTTGTGACGTGGCCCTGAAAGAATTTTGTCTCGAGTTTACACCATTCAACTAAATCGGATTGAACGGTGTTCATTTCTCGGATTTGAGGCTCTTCGGGTACCGAACTCGCGCTGAATTGACTAAAGAAGTGGGGATGGGGGGCAGAATGGCCGCGGTTGTTGAGGAGCCGGAAGGGAATATTTTGTCAATCAAGCGAAGAGTAGAGAAGGGTAGTGGAAGGGAATATTTATGAATTAAGAGGAGGGTGGCGGAGAGTTGGGGGACGGATAAGTTAACATCTCCCTGCGAAAGGTCCCTAATAGTGCTAAACCTTGTGGGGAAGTTTGCTGTATGGTTCTCGCCTTCCCTCCCCCTAGTACTGGCTGGGAAAATATTTGCACTTAACAAGATTTGCAGGGGAAAAATAGTACTTATTTGTACCAGAGAATACAGTAAGATCTTGCCAAACTAGCTATGCAGCCAAGCCAACCATTCATGGGTTGTGGCCAATCGAAGAGTAGACTTGCGGCCACTGTCCGTCATGCTGGCCAATTAGAGTGCGACAATATGGTGGCTTGCATGGCGAGTTTGGCGAGTTTCTACAGTACCGGTACTGTAATAGGGGTACAAGGGTGGGAACCTGTTGACAGGAACAGGCAGGGATACACATCGCTCAGTGATCGAGCAAGCCTTTAGAATACTATGCGCTTGGCGGTCAACCCTTTCGGATACCATCAACCGGGAAATATACCATCGAAAAAGTGAAACCATTGCAGGGAACCATCACTCTCTCCGGCCACCATTAAATAGCAAAGAAAAATTAACAAATAAAGTGAAAAAGGATTAAATGCAGTCAATGTCTTATATTTATTTTTCCACCCCCAGAATGGCGCTGTGGGATAGTTTTCTAAGCTAAGAATCCCTAGAAAATGGCCAAAAAAATAATTGTAGGAGGTTCTAGAAAAATACTAGAAGGGTTGAAGTAAATTTTTATTTTTTCCGCCATTTTTTTCAATTGTTTAAAAAGATAGCGGTAGGCTGGAATGTGTAAAAAGACCCGGTTGTTCGTTGCAATAGAGGGCGCCCCGTGAAGGTTTCACTTTCTGGATGGTATATTTCCCGGTCGATGGTATCCGAAAGGATTGACCGCCAAGCGCATGGTATTCTAAAGGTTTTCTCAATTATTCGAGCTCCTACCGTGTATCAGATCCCTCACTTGGCAATATCTTGGCAGTTTTAGATAGGGTAAAAGCAGATTGGTACACTTGCTAACAAAATCGGAGATCTGTCCGGGGACCGCTCAGCAACGCTGGCAAAAGCAGATCCTTGGTTGCCCAGGTCGAACCCCCCCCCCACAGCTCGACCCAACGCCACATTTCGCCCCGGTAATACAACCTTTGAGAATTGGGTTTTCAACACACAATGCTCATTGGAATCTGCGGCAGTGCGTATTGATACCTTAGATTCAGCAGAGTTATATGGACTAATGCTCCAACAGCTCTCTGCTCTGGGAGAAGAGAAGTAGCGAAATATCTAGCGACAAAACATAACTTCACCGTGGTTCGGGTTGAGAAGGCCAACAACATCAGCAGCAACGGCAGCCACAATTGCGCATCATGGGCCGATGGAGAGAAAAGCTATCCCTCGTGCAAAAGCTTACTGGACTACGTAACCCGGCACTGGTCCAAACGGTTCGTTATGTTGGGAGTGGGGTCGATAGAGCCCAAGGTTCTAGAGGTATTCTTACGCCGCCCGTTCTTCTTACTATTGAGCGTGGATGCCCCGACATTGGTTCGATGGCAGCGATATCAAAAGAGGTTCGTCATACAATCATCTGGACGAGGGAGGCCATGTTGACCGAGTTGGGGGGGAAGGGTCGATAGTTCGTCACTAGAACAGACCTTCGAATCCTTCGTTCGAGAATGCGACACAAGCATGTACCATCCGGACCACGGCATAGCACACCTCGTTCAAAAGTCAACAGTTCGCCTTCTAAACGCTACAAACTCTCTCGAGAAACTACACCAGAACCTTGACGCCCTAAAACTCGAGGACGAATCCCGCCTCCGACCAAACTGGGACGCCTACTTCATGCAGCTAGCCTCTCTCGCTGCGCGCCGAAGTAATTGTATGAAACGCCGCGTTGGGTGCGTGCTCGTCCGGGGGAAGCGCGTGATATCGACAGGCTACAATGGCACGCCGAGGAATCTAGTGAATTGTAATGAGGGCGGATGCAAGAAGTGCAATAACGGGACTGAAGGAGGGGTTGGGCATGTTTGTCTTTGCATCCATGCCGAGGAGAATGCGTTATTAGAGGCGGGGAGAGAGAGGGTCGGAGACGGGGCAACGCTATATTGCGATACGTGCGTGCCCGCTATCGTCGTTGAAATGGTGGGTTTTTCGAATTTTTACTGATTAGTGTGGTTGAGTGTAGGTGTCCGTGTTTGACTTGCAGTATTAAAATCGTGCAGGTGGGCATTACGGAAGTAGTCTATAGTCACGGATATAGTATGGATGCTGAGGTATGAGGATTCTGCCACCGGATGAACCAGATGCTTACTGAGGAGTAGACTGCGATAGTCCTTGAAGCCGGTGGGGTCAAACTTCGAAAGTTCTACGCCGTATGTTTGGCACCAATATGTCTGGGAACCGTGGGTGCTGACTGATGAATAGGCCAAAGAGGGATTGTTGCGCGTTTGAATTGAGCGTTCGGAAGTAGCGGTGGGGTGGTATCGCATGTTTGGGTGGGCTCGCCGATAACCCCGTGATTAGTGAGGCTAGTAATTGTATACTTCAGCTGTAAGTAGAGGTATGACAAAGTGTAATAAACAATATTCGAGTGCAATGCTCGTACTGTGGTTCAAACAGGTCTATTTTCACATTGGCACTCGAGGGAGCCGGATTCTTGAGACACAATCGGTTGTCTTGGCAAAAAGCGGGGCAACTCGCCCACTGTCCACCATGCTGTGATAAGTTTCCCTTGCATAAACAGCCCGAAGCAAACTAACTATACACACCCACCAACTTCCCCTAAGCTTTAAAAATGCCAAAGGTTCACCTGCTAGATACAGTATCGTAAGTCCTTCAATTCTTAATTGTCAATTCCAAGCTGTAATCCCTCAATTAAAGGGCTAAAACGGACAAACGTACTAGAGGAAACATCCGTTCCCTGGTGAACGCGATTGAGCGAGTCGGGTTTGAGATTGAATGGATTCAGTCACCAGAAGACCTTGCGGCCGCTGAAGTATCCCCTACTCTTCCTACTATCTATCAATTCCCCTCAACTGATTTCTCCCAGCGCGTTATCTTCCCGGGCGTCGGGCACTTCGGCCACTGCATGCAAACCCTCTCCAAAGCCGGATACACCGAACCCCTAAAGTCCTTCATAAATAGCGGCAAACCATTCATGGGCATCTGTGTAGGTTTGCAAGCTCTCTTTGCCGCATCCGAAGAATCTCCTTCGATCCCCGGTCTGGGAATAATTCCGGGAACACTAAGGCTCTTCGACCCGGCCACCAAATCCGTTCCGCACATCGGGTGGAATTCCGCTATTGGGTCGTTTTATGGGCTGCGTCCACATAGTAAGTACTACTATGTCCATTCCTACGCGGCGCCGGTGGACGATAGTCTCCTAGCAGACGGATGGGACGTAGCAACCGGAGTGTACGGAGAGGAAGAGTTTGTTGGAGCGATTGGCCGGGGAAATGTCTTTGCTACACAGTTTCACCCGGAGAAGAGCGGGACTGCGGGATTGCGCGTTCTTAAAGCCTTCTTGAACAGTGTTCGCATTTCACCCTTACCCGACGTTCGGACAGCAGAGCCCGTCCGGAAGTTGGAGTCGAGAGGACTAACGAGACGAATAATTGCTTGCCTTGATGTCCGCACAAACGACCAGGGTGATCTAGTGGTCACCAAGGGCGACCAATACGATGTCCGCGAGAAGTCTGCCGAGGGCACAGGCCAGGTGCGAAATCTGGGGAAGCCGGTTGAGCTTGCAAAACGCTACTTTGAAGCCGGCGCCGACGAAATCACCTTCCTGAATATTACGAGCTTCAGAAATTGCCCGTTGGCAGATCTACCCATGCTCGAGATCCTCCGCCAGACGAGTGAAACTGTGTTCGTGCCTTTGACCATCGGCGGGGGGATTAAAGACTTAATTGACCCGGATGGGACAGTCCATTCCGCGCTTGAGGTGGCAACATTATACTTCAAGAGTGGTGCAGATAAAGTCTCCATAGGCACCGATGCGGTCACAGCTGCAGAAGAGTACTACGCATCCGGCGAGTCCCTCAGCGGCAAAACTGCCATAGAAACAATATCAAAGGCCTACGGAAACCAAGCCGTTGTAGTCTCGGTAGATCCGAAACGCGTATACGTCGCCTCCCCCTCCGCTACCCAACACACAACCTTAAAAACGGCCTTTCCGGGTCCCCACGGGGAGGAATACTGCTGGTACCAATGCACCATCAAGGGTGGCCGCGAAAGCCGTGACATGGACGTCCATCAGCTTGTGAAAGCGGTGGTGGCGATGGGCGCGGGCGAGATATTGCTCAACTGCATTGACAAGGACGGGGCAAAATCTGGGTTCGATCTCGAGCTAATTGATGCGGTTAAGAGCGTCATCAGGATCCCGGTCATCGCGAGTAGTGGGGCTGGGGTGCCAGAGCATTTTGTGGAGGTCTTTCAAAAGACAGGGAGTGATGCTGCGCTGGGGGCGGGCATGGTAGGCCTTTCCATTTTCTCCCACGAGACGGGGATTTTTATGCTAATGAGTGGCAGTTCCATCGGGGGGAGTATACGATTCGGCAGGTTAAGGAGTATTTGGCTGCGAAGGGGCTGTTGGTTAGGGATGTAGAGGATGGGGAGGATGTGTAAGTGAGAGTGGACAGACTAGAATAATAGAAAGCGGTGAGGTCATGAGACTTGGAGCTTAATTAGATCCCATGATCGTGCCCCTTGCAAGCTCGTGTTGATAGTTCTGCACAAGTGGTATCATATTATCTCGTTCGCGCCGACATTTCCTCTTGGAGAAGTAGTGATAGTGATGCGAAAACTAAACCCCCAAATGTCATTGCCCCGCTATACGGGAGGTAGCCATCTTACATTATTAGAGCACAGAATCTCTATCAGGAAATTCACTACAACACCCGCACACTCTCTTCCAACTCACCATTATGCCAACCCAATCTAACTTATACACCAACCCAACCAAGTGCCAAAGGAACCCGCGAACCCAAAAGCAATAATCTTTGAACATCCCGCTCACATACGCATTCATTCCATAGCACCCACAACGCAAACCGACCTCAAAGCCAGGAACACAATGTCCCGAGCGAGAATTATCATAAGTTTATATAGCACAGTATCATACTAATACACCACCCCCTCCTCCCCTCGCCCAACGCGGTTCATCAAACAATCATATACTATCACTCGCAGCCTTCAAAATTTTCGCCACAAACTTTTTATTGTATGATACCAATGCTCTGCAAACTACCATCGCAATCTCTCCCTTCCCTTCCCTTCCCTCTCGGCTAACTTAGCCAGGCAAAACAAAAAGCCACAAGTAATACCCTAGATAACATATACACAACCTCTCGACTTCTCACCCCCTCCCCCACCTCCACACACCAACTCCCACACACACCCATCAGGAGCACAAAATGAGGAATGAAAAGAAAAAGAATGATGAAACTATCGGGGAATGAAAGAAAGAAAGAAACCCAAACCTCCCTCGAACTTTTCATCGTTTTAGCCATCAAGTAGCCTTGCACATTTAAACTTTGTGAACAGATTTTTCGAAAACTGCCCATACACGGGTGACAAGGTAGAAAAAAATAACTGACTAGTGTAACTCGGTAAGTAGGAGAGGGGGGAGGGGGGGCAGATTAATCCATCCGTTTAAAGATGCACCTTTCAGGCAGAAAAGAATAGGACAGTAGTAAGCACGCAAGTAGGTAAACAATGAATCAATGAACCCCCCCCCCCCACACCGCCACCTCCAGTACAATCCGTTACTCGATTAATACCTTTCAGTATTTCTTGCATACGGATGATAACCTCCAGCACCACGCGCATACCCACCTGCACCGGTACCAACAGCACCTGCACCTGCACCTGCGGGGGCACCACGAACCGAAGCCACACCGCCGCGACCGCCGCCACGATAATTACTTCCGGAGCCTTTTGCGTTACGCGGCCCTGTCGGGGCGTTCGGCGGTGGGCCGTCAAAGCCGTTGCCAGACCGGCCAACACCTGTTGCTTGGTCAACATCATCCCAGCTGTCATAGTTTGATGGCCACGATGGTTGGAAGGGTTCATTCCTACCACGACCTTGTTGCTGTTGCTGCTGTTGCTGTTGCTGTTGCTGTTGCTGTTGCTGCTGCTGCTGGGGCGGGACGTCATCGTACATCCCTTCCCAGGAGGAAGGTTGGGGCTGAGGGGGCTGGTAATCACGCTGGGAGGGGTGGTGTTGAAAGCTACGTTGCCGATATCCCGCGTTTTGGTCGTTATAAGAGGACGGGTCATAGGAGTGGACTTGCTGGGATTGCTGCACACCCTGGGCGTGTGGATAGCCGACCGGTTGGTTCGGGGAGCCGTATCCGACCTGCTGTTGAGGCTGGGGACCTGGGGACCCGGCGCCGCCCATCGGGCTTTGCTGAGGTTGTCCCTGCTGTTGCTGACCTTGTTGCTGTAGCTGCTGTTGGTGAAGTTGTTGTAGCTGCTGCATCTGTTGGAGCTGTTGGAGCTGTTGGAGCATTGCTGGGTTCATAGCGTTCATTGCTCCCCCACCTCCACGGCCGAGCGTTTGCATGATGGCCGGGTTCACTGCAGGCATAGGCCCGCCCCCACCACGGCCGAACGATTGCATAACCTGCATGTATCTCTGATAATACTGCGCCATCATCTGGGGGGAAATCCCGTTGTATATATTCTGCTGCCCAGCGGGCGCATTCTGGCTCTGTGAACCACCTCCATTGTAATTGCTGTTTCCGTTGTTTCCACTATCACGGTTCTCGAACCGATCACGACGATCTCCGCGATCCCTAAAGGATCCACCGCGATCATCACGCTCATCGAAGTGGGCATTCATCCTCTCACGAATGTTACCACGTGGCTGAGCTTTCTTAACCTCGATCTATAGATCATTAGCAAAGAGGGGTCATGATGCCAAACTGATGGCATACTAACAGGTTTATCCAAGATAGCCAATGTAGGGCAATTCAACGCATTCTCAACTGCGCCTTCACTATCAAACGTGACGAAACCGAACCCACGGGGCCTACCAGTGTCCTTGTCCATCATCAAAGTAGCATCGAGGACTCTACCAAACTG
>Ga0307510_10002554_pt1 | contig 20748 bp, 29 predicted proteins | sample 12_EM_MG_FD_207224 | JGI IMG/M metagenome (GOLD analysis project Ga0307510, IMG submission 207224) | Populus trichocarpa ectomycorrhiza microbial communities from riparian zone in the Pacific Northwest, United States - 12_EM | ecosystem: Host-associated > Plants > Roots > Unclassified | place... | reverse complement strand
CCGCTGCTCACGTCGTCTCCCGAGTGGCCCGCTTCGACGTCGATCCAGGGATTCAGCCGTGCCGCCTCGGCCGTATCGCGAACTTTTCTGATGCGCTGCCCCGCGCGTTTCGCTCTCCGTTGTTTTTTGGGAAGGGCAGGACGAGGACGAGGAGAGGCCGAGGTGGGGCTTGGAGGCGTGTGAGAGTCCGAGTCCGAGTCCGAGTCCGAGTCGTTGTTGCGGTGGTCACGCCTGTAAAGACGTTTTTGTGAGGGCGGCGGTGGATGGAGAGGGGAGGAGGAAGAGAGTTGTGCGATTTGTGCCATGGCCGAAGGATTCCTTTTTGCGCGGAACCCGGCTGGTCGGACGGGAAGGGACGGCGAGGGCGCGACCGGTATGGGGGCAGCAACGGCCGGCTCGCGTCGTAGGCGAGGCGGCGGGAGAGCTGGAGGGGGCATGTCTCGGTTTGGCACCAGCGTCGGTGGACCGTGGGCAGGACTTTGCACCGGCGAACTTGTCAGGACGATCGGAGACTCGTTCTCCGGCTCGGAGTCTTCGATTTCAATGGCGTCTGAAGGCTGAGAGCCGGATCTCTGACGGCGCGGCGCAGCGGGGCTGCTTGCGACTGCTCCAGCGTCGTCTGAGTCTTCCAATAACCAGGCAAGGCTGTCATCTTCTACAACAACTTCGCGCTCTCCTGGGTTAGGAGGTATTTCCTGGTCAAGTTCAGGAGCAGCATCATCCGACAGAGCAACAGGAGAGGAGGGCGAGCGGTGCTCTGAGGCAGGGACGTTCCCAGAGGACTGCGTAGGTGTCGAACATCGATCATGATTTCTGGGCGAGGGAGATCTCGAAGGTGCGGCTGATGTACAGATGTCGATTATTGATCGGTTCTGGGCTAGGGGGAAGTCAGGTGAGGAGCGCATCGGACTAGGCGAGAGTTCGTGAGGCGATGGAAGCGAGGCATTCCGTAGACCCCTCTCGATCTCCATATCATCCGAATCCTCGGCGCCCTGGCGCGAAAACTGACTGAGGGTCGTCTCAGCGCTATCCGCCGCTTTGCAGGCCTTGGCTTGCTTCGAGGTGGATGGTTTCCTCTTCTTGCCATCATTCGCCGTCGTCTTTGCTCGCTTGAGTTTAGGTTTCGGTGGCTTCGCCGAAGCAGCGGATGTAGAAGCTGCTCGCCTGGGAGGAAATAACCCAGCTTCGATCTCCTCGTCGGTGTCGTCGTCTAGCCCAGCGTGTTCGCTGAACTTGGCTGTCTTCTTTTGCTTCTTGACTTTCTGCTTCACAAGGAGTTCTGCGACACTGACGAAGCCGGTACTGGCTCCGGGAGGTATGTCCCGCGTCGGATCGTCATTCCGCTTGCGCTTCTTACTGGGCTCTTGGGTAACATTTTCGCGAGATTTCTCGGCGCCTGATCGGTCATACTCCTCAATTTCCATCACCATTTCGAGGCATTGGGGTTTGATATGACCTGGAAGTAATCGCTCGACGTCGTCATAGAATTCCAATTGTTCTCCGCGCACGATGCTCCTTTGGACGTCATTGTAGGCCTCCCGAGCTTTGTTCCAATTCGCCTCTTCTCGACCCTCGGCTAGTAACACATGCACGTAACCTTCGCGCTTGCGGCCAGTCCGTCCAATGCGTTGCAGCTGTAGGACATAATCACCGATAGCTCTACATATAAACTTCTCAAACGTACCATTCGGATGGGAGTCTTTTGCGCATCGTAGCACACGATCAAGTCGACCTCCCCAATATCAAGGCCCTCTTCCCCGACTGATGTCGCCACCAGAACATTAAAGACACCGCCTTTGAACTGGTTGATGATCTACGTAGCGAGGATTGGGAAAATGTCAGATCAATGGTGGACAAAGGACGTAATGAGAGGAGCGGCTATGAGAACTCACATCGAGTTGTTCACGTTGGGCTAAACCTTTGTTGCCCTTTCTATCTATCCCTTGGCCGATGAACTTGGTCGCCCTAAGGAGCGGGGACTCCTGATTCAGGAAGCCCACAATCTCATCTACGGCCTCACGAAATGTGACAAATACCATAGCTCGCGTGTCGTCGTTAGAGCGTTCGTCAGCGTTGGAACCGCCGTCATCGCGCAACCTTTGTCCAAAGTGTTGTACTACGAGTGTCTTGAGCTTTTCCAACTTTGGATGGATGGCAAAACCTCTGCTCTTCTGCAGCCTCAGCTCCTCTATAAGCGCTTGGAACGCGGGGTCCTTGTTGAGCCCCGAACGCTTCTCCGAACCATCGCCCTCTGCCTCTTCGGTGAGAGAGCGGAAGCACATATGCGGAGTGGCCTCTAGCTGTGTGGTTTATCAGATTTGGGTTCGAACCTAGGCGGTTTCACACACCAAATAACCCATCGCCCGAGCCAATGTGCCCACCTTCCTAAGCAAAGGGTATGCCCATTGTAGCTGCCTACCATCACGACGCCTATGAATTTCTTCCATAGCGGCATTAGCACGGTATGGATGGAAAAGGATTGGGTCCAAATTCCCGTGGAGGATGCCGGGTCCAGCACACTTTTTGATGTAGGTCTAACTTGACATTAGAACATGTTCAACCACATCATGACGGTACAAACTCGACATACCCCCAAAACCTTTGCGAGGAGATCGCGGAGTTTCACGATTCCGTCATCCATCGCAATGATATGCTGCTCAATTTTCTAAAGATATCTGGTTTCAGAGAAGGAGAAGTCGCAAATTGGTCAAAATTCTTCGTACTTTCTCGTTAATGTAGGCGCGGATATCTAAGCTCTGCTCGTCTCGGAGTTCGATCCGACTAATGTGAAGAGCATCGACTATAGCTTGGGTTGCTTCTGGTGTGCGTCCTGGGGTCGCTGTGAGGGCCAACACACGAAAATACGGGTTCTTGGCCATAAGGAATCGGACCACCCTGGCGTAGGCGTACTCTCCTGAGCCCTTGTGGGCTTCGTCTAATACGAAACTGTCAGTCATCGACCACGCTAAGAGTGCTAAAGTAGCGGACGTACCGATGACAAGAAGGACGATATCTCTCGGGTCGCAATTATCGGTCTTCAGGTCGTTATCGAGCGTTTGCGGCGTCATATAGAATATGCGCTTCTCTCGCCACTACAGGAGCCGAGGTAAACCCAGCATGAAGGAATTGCACATCGGGACTCACAGCCTGTGCCCTGAAAGCTCTCGGGTTATTCCCCGTAAGTTCAGCGGCATCTCTGCCAGGAATGCCACAGGTTTTATGGCATGCGTCGATTTGTTGCGCTACAAGTGGCTTCGTCGGGGCAACGAAAACAATCTTGCCGTCGGGGAACCATCTGTAGACTGTGGACAAAGATTAATACGAATAGGACGGTAGCGATAATGGCTTACAGTTCAGCATCACCACACCAGCAATAAACGTCTTCCCTAGGCCCGTGGGCAATGCGACGAGAGCGTTGTCGAATAGGCAATGTCGAGATATGTTGAATTGGTAGTCACGCTTTGGCTTGTTCAGGGGGTAAATCCAGCGCTGAGCCTCCAACAGGTCCGGTTGCAGTTTCATGGGCGGGGGCTGAGTGTAACGTTATTATGCGGTCATCCAGATGATCTATAATCAACTTACGGGTCTAGACCATAGAGAGATGGGTGTTTCATGAGTGCAGGTGAGCAGGAATCGAACCTTTAACTTACCCGACTACGTGAATGAGAAGTAAGCCGCACCCTTGATATGTAGGCAATTAGCTTACCAGGAACAAAAGGTGCGGGAAATTGCTCAAACTCAACAACTTCCTCTTCATTTCCTTCCTCGTCTAGGTTTTCCTTTCCCTTGCCTTTCTGTCTCTTGCCCGTCTTTGCAAACGCGGTGTGATCCCACTTCTTGTTTTTGCGGTTGACCTGACGCGTAGGAGACTTTCTCTGTTGTGCGTTTCGGCGTGATGATGGGGGCTTCCTTGATGGAGAGGTCCTCGGGGAGATAACATCACCAAAAAGTGTGGTTTGGCGGCCGGAGAGTGGGCGAGTAGTTAACGCCCCGGACGATATAGAGCCAGCCTTGCGCCTGTAATCCTGCTCTATAGCAGCATCTAGCCTTTGCAGATCCTGAACGCCGACGTCGAACGACAAGTCAAATAGATCATCAGAATCCGCGGCAGTGAGAGGGGGTGGCACTACGTTGACCGAGGGCTTTCGAACGACTGGGTTGGAGGTAGACGCGACCTGAGATGCCTCGATAGCTGCCAGCTCATTGAGTACAGCAGGATTTATCTCGTCATCATCCCAATACCTGCTCGGTGAACTCATGAGAAGAGTACTGTACCTTGACGGGTGAAGACGCGGCGCGTTCGAATCATCGAATCAACGCGCGTGGAGAATCGACTCACGTGATCATGCGGTGACGATGCCCCGGAACCGAACGACAACCACGACATTGTCTTTTGTCACCGTTTCACCATGTCTGCCGAGTCTATTGCCAGATGGAATGCTATCCCATTGTCAAGACCTGAGTCTACTCCGTCTTCCCTTACGAAGGTACTGCCGGTGCTTCCCCTTACCCTCCCAGTTTTCCTTTCACGGTACTACCCCGTCCCTCTTTGCTTCCCTTCCAGCGACCCCGAGACGATGAAGAGCACGATCACGATGAAGAAAACAAGTTGAATGGAGATGACAGTGACGACGACGTGTCCCTCGTGTCGCGAAGTCCGTCTCCGGTTCCCCAGGATCAGATGGACATCGACAAATATGATGACTACGTTCGAGGCCCCGTCCGAGAAGTCATCACCACTGAAACGAAGATCAAGAACACGAACAAGGGTTTCATGATGCTTTCGAAACTAGGTTGGGTAGAAGGACAATGCCTCGGGCTTTCTCAGGATGGTGTGCTTTCTCTCCCCTCAATCGTCCGCCCGAAGCTGTATGTGTCCGCGTAGCTCGGATTGATCCAATCCCTTTCCGTGTCAAGAATGACGCGACCGGGCTCGGGAAAACCAGCCAAGATTTTCGCATGATTGAGACTACAGTCTCTCAGCGACGCGAACTAGATTCTGAGCGCCAGCGGAACGAAACGGAGGAACAACGGAAAGCCAGAGAGGCGAGTGTTTTTGTCTCCCTCTCCTACATGAATCATAGCTTATTGTTGTGTGACCATAGGGAAATGTTGCCCGTCGCGCGGCTCTCCAGACCGAGATATCGGAGGTCCTTCGGCCGTTTTACTGCACCGTCTGCGAGAAACAATTCCAAAACGTCGCCCAGTACGATGAACACACCAACTCGTACGCGCACCACCACAAAATTCGTTTCCGCGAGATGCAAAATGCCCAGCGGGCCAAGCAGAACACTGCCGAGGAGCAGGACAGACGCAAGGAAAAGGAACGGAAGCGCGAAGAGAAGGAGCTGCGTAAGATCGCCGCCGCGGCTGGCGTGAAGGTGGCAAAATCGACAACGTCGAGCGCCGTGGCGCCCGCTCCAGCTGCCTCCTCGTCTACCGAATCCAAACCGTCAGGCTTCAAGAAAAGTGGTTGGGCGAACATCTCATCAGCGAAGGCCGAGCAGCCGCCATCGTCCACAGAATCGCCACCGGCACGCACCGGCGGCTGGGCCAACGTGGGTTCTCCATCTTCATTTCCGTCTCATTCTGCTTCGCCACCGGCCCCGGATGCAACCCCTTCTTCTTCCGGCGGCTTTATGACGACGACCCCCGCTTCGTCTTCCCAACCCCGCGATCCGTCCATCCCATCGATCGGAGGAGAGCAAGCCCAAGACGCCGGCCAACGCCAACTTCATCAGCCTGCGCCCGCATTTCGTACCGGCGGTTGGTCCTCCATTGACAGCACGACGCGTCTTCCACCACCACCACCACTCCCACCGCAACCGCAACCACCGTCGGCCGCCCCTCCAATCGCCCTTCCAAACACGCCTTCTACGTCAGCAACGGCAAATCTGCGCGGCCAACCGGAACACCGGCCTTCCGGCCCTACGTCAGCATCTGTGACTGTACCGGCAGCGGCTCCACCGCCCGTACCGGTTCCGCCACGTCCCCAAGCCTCCATTGCAAACCCAGACCCGCCGGCCCCTAAACCGTTCAAGTCTAAGAATAAGAAAGAGAGAGAGGCCGAGTTGCGGGAGAATTCGCGCTCGGGGTGGCAGAGCTTTCAAAAGGGTGGACGTCGAAAGTAGTTGGGTTGGGTACGCCATGTTTTTCCTGACGTACATTACAACATGAGCACAGCACATTACGGAATCTCTTTGACCATTTGCGGCCCGTATTGGCACTGTCTTAGGATGTTCACACTACTTGTAGAATCTAACGTTCTTATCTTGGCATGATTCTAGTCACCTTGGGTGAACGTTGGTCGGAAATCCCACGTTCCTTATTGTCGATTACTGGACAACACTTCCAAAAGGTGATTAAGCCGGAAGACGTCGCGTTCGAGTAAAGTATCAACTAGTTACAAGTTCGATATCTTAAATTTGTATGCGTGCGGTTGGAGGGGTGAAGGGATATGCAGAGCTTGATGAATAAGATAAGGACACGTATGGAACAAAGAAAAGGCGAACAGCATAAGCACAGCTGTGAAGAAAAGGTAATACCACACACAATGTGTCTACTCCGACTCTGAGCCAGAGCTGTCGTCATCTGAACTGGATTCAGACGAATGCTCACTGTCATGGGCATGAGCGGCATGTAGTTCAGGTGTGACAGCATCGCCATTCGTAGTTTTCTCGAACAACCTGATGCGGTCCTCGAGTTTACGAATCTTCTCCGCCTCCAGGTCTTCGTCCATGCTCTTTCGTTTCAGCCCACCTGTGCCAGTGCCCTTACCTGTACGATTACGTTTCGCCGGAGGCTGACGTAGAGGACGAATGACAAAATTGTACAGCTTGGTGAGGACAGATGCGGGCAGAGTGTCAATCTCCAGCTCGATCTCCTCTTGGCTCTATTAGGACAGTTCAGGGATGGAGAATGATACCAGGTATTAGGGATCTTACGTCTCGGATCTCGGGCACGCCTTCATGGATGATCTGGATAACCCGCTCAAGCTTCTGCCCGTCGAGTGTTTGGATAGCTTCGCTGAGATCTTTCTTCTGCTCGAAGGAAAGTACATCATCATCGGGAATCTGGGCCTTCTTTGATGCAGCTTTCTTCTTTGGCTGAGCCTTTGTTTCTTTCTTCGCCGCCTTGGAGGTTGTCGCAGGAGTCGAGGCGGAAGCTTCCTTTTTCTTTGATTTCTTCGGCTTCTTCTCCTTGTGGTGCTTCAGTGCGCTGATGCTGTTGCGCATAGTCTCTATTTGAGTCTCCATTGCGGCGATGGTGACTGCAAAGCGCGTCACGGGAATGCACCATAAGAATTATGAAGGACATACGAGCACGAGCGCGCTCCTCCTCGGTATCCGTGTCATCCTCCTCTTCTTCATCCTCAGACTCGGGCCGAAGCGGCGGTAATCCTTTCCACTTCTCCTCGAATAACTTCCTAAGCTCGAGACCTGCTTGGTGTACGGGGGTGCTGGGAGGATTGTACAGGAAACAGTTGCTGACTATCAACTTGAGATCGTCGCGGAACTTATCGGCCGTAGAATAGGCACCGCTATCGAGTTTGCCACGCATTGTGCTCAAGTCCATGGGTTTCTTGACTATCTTGGGGTAGTCGGGAATAGCAAGCTTGGCCCAATCTAGGATCCAGTCAAGACTGGCTGGCGAGGCGAGGGTTGGTTGCTACTTACCAACTGGCTCGGCGAAAGGGCCGACAACGGCAGCGTGTTGCTTTCGCCCTAGTTGATCCAAAATCTTCGCACAATACCGTAGCTGCTCGTTGGATGCGTCCTTCTTGACTGACCGACGACGCTGCTTCTTTGGTGCATCAGCGTAAGGTAGATCCTTGGGAGGGGGTGGGTGAATCTCTCGCTTTGGCCTGCCAGCGTTTTCGGTTTCATTTCGCCGAATGACAGGGACAGAAGCCGACGGTCGTCGCGGCACCTTTTTAGGCACTGGAGGTGGAGGCGGAGGGGGTGGTGTGACTGGCTTCTTTACCACTACGGGTTTAGGCTAGAACTCTGTTTGAGATACGGAAAGTAAAACACGGCACGACGCTATCTTACCTCTTCTGAAGGTGGCAACTGTTTAATCTGTTTGTCAAATACCGCTTCCACACGCTTGCCCTGTTGAGTTACGGCGTGCTCCGGTCCATTGAAAGTCACACAGTTGCTGAAAATTAACCGAACATCCGCAACAAACTCGTCAGCACTGAGGTAACGAGGGTTAGATGGATTGGGGTCAGGTTTAACGGGATTAGAAGCCAATAATTTGCGTTCGATAGTGGAAAAGTCCATGGGATGCTTGACAATCTGAAGATAATGAGGTATCTTCAGAGCCTCCGGGTCAACGGGGAAGCGGAATGGAACGGCGTCCTTCATCTTTTTGAGAGTTCGTATCGTAGAGAGTGCAAATTTGTGCTGCGATACACTGAGAGTGGAAGGAGGCAAGTCGCCGTTTACTGGCGCGGCAGATTCCTGACCAGGCGCAGGGGGATTCTTTACACGGTGCACGGGAAAAACCAACTATATTAGCACGCCAGTGGCGGCGCACAAGACAAAGCGAGCTTACATGAGCCACGGTCTGGTGCGCCGACGCCTGATCGGCATCTGAGAATTTTCTCGCCCGCTTTGCAGGAGGAGCATCATCTTCATTTGGAGACACGTCGCGAACATGAACGGAATCTACAGCAGTGATGGACGAACCGCCAACAGCAGAACCAGGAGTGCCAGTTGAAGACTGTGTGGGAGGAGGTTCATCGGCCTCTGGAGGACTGCTCAATGATGACTTGAGTGGCTCTGCATCACCCATCTCGACATCCTCGTTTTGAGGGACCCCATTTTGAGGTTGAGAATCTTCTTCTGCCATATATACGTCTCGAAGGGAATGGGTGGTAGATAGAGGAGGCGTACCGTGGGAAGGGGGGATCAAATCTGGAGTGGAGGGGAGACGATGGTAAGGACGGGGATGAAAAGAAGAAGAGAAGAAAGGGAAGAGAGGGAAGGAGGGGAGAAAAAAGACTGACTGGGGGCGATCGGAGTGTCAATTTGGGGGGGACGAAGGGACGCGTCGTCCAACTTGGACAGACTGATCTGGTAAGGCTCGTGGCGGACGTCGCTTTCCACTTCGGGGATATCCGAAGTAATCTTAACGGCGACGTCGGAGACGTTGTTGATGGGGGTGTCGGGAGACTCGGCTAGGGGAGAATCGGGGTCCGTGGTGGGATCATAGTGGAGACCGTTGGCAGGTGTAGTTGGGGCTGGGGCCGGGTCAATTGTCGCGGTCGCGGTCGCGTCGAGCATTGCACGCGTGACAAGTCACGGGGGTAACCGAGGAAAGAGTAAAAAGGGGGAAAGGCGAGAGGCAGCGAAGGATCGTTTTCAAGTGGACGGGCATCCGAACGGGTCCCTCCAGCTTTTATAGGTGCTCAAAAATAAAGTTCGATCTCAAAGCGCAGGGGCTATCCTCTCCTCCCTTTTCCCTTCCCCCCCCTCTTCCCTCGCTTTCGAGTCAATGCGACGGCTATCCCACAGCGACATACACAGAGACTGTACTACCGGCCCTCTTCCTCTTCCTTCTCCCCCTCCTCCTCGAACACAGGCTTGGGTTGGTTGATTCGCCACGCTGTCAGAGTTTCAAGCGGAGTTCAATCACAGCCATCATCACGTCAACATCAACAAATAAACAGCCATTCCCCATCAGATTAAGTTACCTCGGGAATACGAAGAATAACTACACACCTGCGGTCCATTGTGGATCCTCTTCACCGATCTTTGCGTATTTGAGAAGGGCCTCTCGAGGCTGCGTTGGTATCGTTGTCAGAAGAGCAGCAAGACAGGATCCGAAACAAACAAAAAAAAAAAGTGGGCGTGGGAGGGTCACGTCAAGGTTCAAGCGCCGCCATTACTCCGCAGCCGCGTGCAGTTCTGTCGCTACGATTCCCTTGGAATTGCGACGTGGCCGCTTAACTTGACGCGCGGTACACCACATTCACAGCCACACCACCTCCCCTCGTCTTTTTCAGTGCCCGTGCACCGGAGCTGTGAACAAGGGATCCCCTGAACGAGTACACCTGGCCGTGCACGATGTTCTCATAGATAAGCATCTGATCAGACCAGGCGATCTGTTGATGTACCAGTCCACCAGGATTCCCCAGTGCGACAGAAAAGGCAGAATGAAAAAAAGACACGCACATCCTCATCTCGAGTTGTGTCGCGCACCAAATTCTGAACAACGTGTTGTGTCGCACTTGCCCCCACTCGTCCCCCTCGTCCTGGGCCATGCACAGGCAGCTCGGGCCTGTGACTCTTCCGCGGATCTTGCCTGTCTTTGTCCCGCTTTCGCTTATTAGGAAGGCCGGATGTGAATTCACCATCCCGTGTTACACCTGGAATAATAATAGCGGGGGCAGCGACCGCGTCCGACATGTCTTCGACCGTCGGTCTCTTGGCGGGACCCTTATTGAGCAATAACTTGGCACCATTGAGAGACGTCTGGGGCGAATATAAAACGCATAACGCTCCGCTCGTGAGCCCTACAACAATCTGCTCCATTCATTTGAGAATTGTAGCTGCAGTAAGACCATAACTCACTTGATTTATTTTTGGATGCCATTTCACGACGACAGGTGTCGCACCCACATCAAGCTGCTTCACAACTTCCAGATTTTGACGGCTCAGGAACAGAAGGGCGCCGTGTCCCCCCATCTCTGATCCTCCCGCCCCAGTCACAACATGTTTGTTATCGGGGCTGAATATCGCATTTGTGGAAGGGTACAATGTAGGGACCTCTGACCGCACGGCGACCGGCCGCTTGAACGAACGAATATCCCATACTAAAGATGTGGTCAGCAATAGGTCCAAACATCTTACGTGAAGCGTACGTTTGACGGTGTGATCACCTCCCCTTGTCAGTATTGTATTCCCGTCCACAGAGAACGTAAGTGACCCTGTCTCCGTTCCCTTGACATGGGCTTCTTGAATGGTCATGTCGGGGCGTACAAAGTTCGAATTTGTTTTCCACAGATGCAAAGCCCCATCGAGGCAAGCTAGACTGATCGTGAGTGTTGGATGAATAACACGATAGAGCGGCGTACCTCCGGCGATGTATCTGCCGTCTGGGGAATACCCGCACGCCGTTACCTTCGTACGTGCGCCCCGCTCTTTTGACTTGACGACTACCACCGATTTCTGCTTTCGCTTGTTCTCAACGTTCCAGATACTGTCTGCCATGTCAATGAAGAAGAGGAGAGGCCGCAGAAAGGAACTGTACCGTATAGTAGAATCCGCTGAACCGGTGATAAACGTCTGCGAGTCCTTGGGGTGCCAGGCGCATGATGTCAACTCGGTGACATGACCCCTATAGCAATGCATGAGCCCACCGTTCGTCGCATACAGCATCACGTAGGGATAACTCACGCTGTGTTCTTCATGTCACGAATATACGGGTCTCCCTTGATGAATGTCGCTCTTGACCCAACATCAGCTCGTATGAGTCAACGAAGGAAGACTACTCACCGTTCTTCGCCATCCCGGTCATAAAGCTTGGCTTGTGTCGTCCCTGAGATTACAAGGAAATGTTGACCATCCGGAGAGTACTTCAGATCATGTATCTAAGTCATTCGCCGTCAGTTTGGACAAGGAAACTACAGATGACACTTGGACCGACGTGGTAACTCTCAGCAGGCTCCCAAGACTTGAACGGCTTGCATCGGTGGTCCATGCCTCCAAAGTCCCATAACTTGCAGTCATAATCATGCGACCCTGAGAGGATCCGGGCACCGGAAGGGTCGAGCGCGAGCGCAGACACAACCTTAGTATGGTCCTTCAGGATCAGTTCATGTGTTATGGGAAATTCAGGAAGGTCCCCTTGACCAGGGACGTCATACTCCTCATCGGGGTCATACTCTGGTTCTCCTGTAGAAGGACTCTCCGGTCGAGAGGTAGGTGCGCCAGCGGGGGATTCCGGGGAGTCAACATCATCGGCTGCGGAGCTAGGTAGAGGTAGTGGGTTGGCCGCTGTGCGAGATGGACCAGCATCCTCTTGCCTTACTTGGGCAGGCAATGACGCGGATACCTGCGTAAAACGATGAACAATGGCCCATAGATGACGCGTAGCTGAGGACAGACCTCCTCTCGCCTGGCTTTGTCGAAACGCGCAGCATCGAGTTGGCGTTTGCGGGTCTGCTTCCCAAAGCCAGAAATTCCCATCGCTGCCATCACATCGGCGTCCATTGTGCTGTATGTGCACTTCAGAGGGAGAAGTGGAAGGTTCGTTACGTTTCCGCGTCTCGGTGGCGGACACGAGTTTCCGTGAACATGTTACATAAGCAGACCTCACGAAAGTCGAAGCAAAAGCGATGCGCGGTCCCGAGCTCGCAAGTGTGCCGCTTCGTCCCATCTCGACAGTCAACTCACACCTTCACCGCGAAGAGCCCCCACTTTTTTGTGGTGTAAATACTGTCAAACGCCCACCCCTACGGAAATGCTCAAACGGCAACGGGCTTCATCTCCGTCGCCCCTTACCCAGGCCACAGCAATGGAACTTCCCTTACATTCACTCGACCCGACGTCGTCCGAACATGGAGCGAAACGTCGCAGAATGCTTGCGCCACCATTGGATGGGCCATCTCGCGGGTGGGATATGCCGCCTGTGCCGTCGGAGGGTGAGCCTCATGAGGACGACATGATGGACGACGGCGCTTCAAAGCCTTGGGCCACTATGGGCGAGCGAGGTATTGAACGCGCCGACGAATACAAGACGGTCAACAGTCTACTGCACGACCTTCATGCAGAACAGCAGCACAGACGGTTAATGTCTCCCTCATCACATTCAAGCTCGTCTCCTTCCCCCGGGCCATTTTCTTATCACGGGTTGTCTCCATCACCCCCTCGACAGCCACCAACTGGGAAGTTCAGCTCTATGCCACATCCCTCCCCAAACCTCGCCCAGGACATACCACTCTTCGAAAAGCATCGGCAAGACGCACACGCAAGGGAGGCGATGAATGGGCCATGTGGTACTGATGATGTGAGCGTATACGATTGGTACGAAGAAAAGAATAGGTCGGTTTGGTTCCCTCTTGACATTTCACACTCACTCACTACCCTTTCCCCCAGGTATTTGGGTTCGGTTTTTCTGGAACGTAGACGTGACCTCTCCACCTCGGTGGTGGGGTTATAGCGTTTCAGTGGGCCTGTAACGCGTTTCTTCTTGTCTATCGCACTGCATGATATCACACGCATATGTTAGATTATTGTGTATTGTTACCCTCCCTGTTATTTGCACTATCATTAGGATTTTCATGTCGGAGATTCGGTCCAGTCCGGTCTCCAATGTAGTCAACGCATAGCCAACTCGACTCATGCCACCAGACCGCATCCACACCTGCCTACCTATTGGCATAAAGCTGAGTCACTATGAATCTTTGGATGTTAAGTCAATGTCGCATTCCACGCCAAGCGATACGGTCAGCTCCTCGTTGAGTAAAGCTTCGAGAATTTCTCCATTCCGAGAGTCGACCCATTGGCGCTTTGTCAGGTCAAAGTTGAACCTCTTGGGCCCGCTTTGTATTCACCGTCAATAAGAGAATGTGAAGAGCAAGCAATCCACGGACCTAATAGGAGAGGAGAGCCAAATTTGTTTGTTGGGCGGCTGCTTATTGATCACATACGTGCCGCGCTGGCCTAGATCGAGGGTGATGACGCCACCCTATGGAGCAGGAATAATCAGCGGGGAGGACGAAGTATACACGTCCGAAAAGGGCGCACATTGTACTCGACCTCCAGCGACGAGTCTCCATGAGAATCTATGATATTTTGCAATTCGTCAAGCAGCTCCTCCATGGTAGCTTCGGCAAGTTTATCATACGTAGATTGTTGGAGGGAACTGTTTGAAAGCAAGAGAATGATATTTTTGCAACGGTTATCATGAGTGTAGCTCAAGAGAGGGAAGATACGCCAAACCTCTGCGCCACTTGAGGAGCCGGAGTGGTGAGGAAGCGCGTCTGTGGGGCACGGTAGACTCTGAATGGGTGTGCTATACGGTGTAAACGTCTAGTGGCGACGGGCGTTATCGAGAAAGCAAGCAATAACCGTGAGGATGGCCTCGAGAACATGATGAAGTCCGGGTAACGTGAACATGCAATAGGCGCGCGTAGTCATATGCCCTCACGTTGCGGCAAATGAACTCATCTGATCGCAGTGCGAACATGTCACTCCACTTGCACAAGAAGTTCAAATGACTTAGATCGACTTGAATCGGATACCATTCTATACTAGAGAAACAATCAACTCAGAGATAATCCCGAAATCATTCAATGACGACAATTCAGCCCGCTGAACCTAGCACGACTAGAGGCGGTTGATACCCTTTTTGAATCCGCTGAAGCCAGGGAAACCGGCTCTATCCAACTAAAGTACTATTGAGTCCGCGTACACGGATTAAGCTCGCAGAGCCGCGGCCAGTGGACTAACGGTGGGATTGCGGAAGGTGCGGAAATGGGAGATGCTACTTCGATTGCCTGATTTCCTTCGCCGTCCAGTCCAACCAAGATCCTTTATAGTTCAAAATGCTAGGGAAAATGGCCATCAACCTAGGGTCAATGTCGTGCGAGAATACACATACTTCGTGTACCCGTTCCTTCGTGCAACATCACTTGCGGATGAGCTGCGCTTGCCGCTGCGACAGTAGAATACGATTTCCTGGTCAAATGCCGGCTTTTGAAAGCCGTGCTTTTCCTTGAACTTGTCCCCGTCCATGTGCAGTGCCCCAGCAAGGACGGATAGTGGAAGATTAACCGCGGACGGTATCATGCCTTGTAGCACTTCGTCGGGTTCCCGCACATCGATCAAATAGGCATTCTGGATAGAGATGTGAGCCCATCAAGTAAACAGCGAGAGCAGTACGCACCTCACTTGGTTGTTGGGACTTTCGTTTCACCTCCTCGTAAGAGAGGATGGGCGCGATCCAATCCTTCTGCAATTCCTCTTTCGCTTTGATCCAAGCTTTTTGTTGTTCGGGGGTTCGCGAGGAGTTGAATCGGGTGCCAAGTATCAAACGCGGCCGGGCAGTCCGAACACTTGAGCGTGAGGTGATTGCGATGGAGGATTTGAAAGCGGTGCGTAGCATCTTGTGCGGACCTGGTGTGACACCCGAAATCACGACCCACTTTTAAATTGCATACATCATCGTTGATTGGATGTCCTCACGTGATTCCTTGGTGACTCAGCGATTGCCAATGCCCGTGAGGCATTACTACGATTGGTTAAAAATTGCCTCAACTCTGCTCCTCACTTTCCGCCCCCCAACTTCACTCCCCCCTTTTCACCCGCCACTTCAGTTCGGTTCCTCCCCCTTTCCTCCCCTCCCTCCCGCGGATTATGACCTTTTACGTGTCTCCACAGCTGAACTGTCATCGGGACCGCTTGCGATTAATTCGTGCTACTGGTAATGGCATGGTCCTCATTATATGTTTCTCTTGCAAGTCGCTTGTCTACTACTGAATATCTGTTCTCACCTTCCTGGCAACAGTCCGACTCGAGCCCGACGCATACTACTGATACTATCCTGGCTCTCCCTTGAATTTCTGGGGTTCCCTCGTGGGAATGCTGTCGTTGGCTTTACGGGACCAAGTGCGAGCGTAGTCCTCTGAAGCTTGCCCCGTAATGTCCCTTCCAACTTCAATTCTGCCCACGTAATGGACCAAGTGCGAGCGTAGTCCTCCGAAGCTTGGCCCATAATATCCTTCTGCCGTAGAAACGTTGAAACGTTATATTTTGGCCGACTACGCTGCGCAGGGATCCCCATACGGGATATGGTCACGTGATGCGACCATACAAGTGCAAACACCGTTCTCATCACTCCCTGGTTTCACCGCGAACTGTGCACTCTTATTGGCTCGTCCGACCACCTCACACTCCTCGTCCACATCGCATCCACCATGAGTTCATCTGAGCGTATCACGATGATACCTTATTTCCATTTTACTGGTGGAGACCACTTGTACTTCAGATCGTGGCAACCGTCCTCCCACGCAGCTATCGCGGGGGCCAGTATTGCCCTTTTTGTATTGGCTATTTTGGAGAGGTTGCTACATGCCACCCGTGGAGCCTTGGATGCTCGTTGGCGGAGGAGGTATGGGCTTTATGACCATTCTCATTAATTCCACTTCAATGTTGGCCTAGCGCTCTCACTTTGAACACTACTCGCCCCGTCCAGAGTGATGCACCCCCCATGAAGGAACAAGTGACGATAGAAGTGAATACCCAGGTCGAGGATATCAGTTCAAGGAGATTACCTTGCAATTTCCGAAGGGGTCGTACCATCCCGCCATTCGTCCTTTCTCGAGATATCGCGAGGGGGGGCCTGTACTCTCTGCAGGCTTTCCTTTCCTATGCGCTCATGTTAGCTGTGATGTGAGCTGCTGATTCTAGTCCCACTCCTTTATAACTTATGCATCATCTGGCATCTAGGACGTTCCAAGCAGCGTACATCATCTCGATCATCGTTGGGTTAGGCCTTGGAGAAGTTCTTTTCGGGCGGCTCTCTAGTGCGCACCTGTAGTCTATTGTGGAGAACCTGCGAATCTTTTATGCATTGAAATGTCTGTTATGCGAAACACGATTTTTTTTCCCCCATTCCCCCCAGATACTTTGACAAATTTCGTTAAGCACCTACCGCTGAGGTGTGACCTTCGATCCTTACACCTGCTGAAAAAAATTTCATCGTCTCATCTTGGCAGTCTTGGCAGCTCACTTTCCCGCTATTTGAAGTCACGCATACTGAAGAGAGCATTCAACTGGGAGCCTCGAAACCCAGCATGCATTTCGTTACTTTTGCTCTGCTGACCAGTGCGATTACTGTGGTCAACGCCCACTTCCATTTGGCCTATCCGCCGCCTCGGGGACCCTACGATGCCCCAAATGAGGTGAATTTTTGCGGTAATGTGGCTAGTTCCTCATCTATTCGAATACTAATACTCGGGGAAGATAACTACACGAATGCCGTGAGTAACAGGAGCGAGTTCCCTCTCAGCGGGGGTTATATCACGCTACACTCCTCGCATGTCAACTGGCGTTGTACGTAGAATTCCTGACCATTCTCACCTTCATCCCCTGGGTTGACATCGGATATCAGTTGGCATGTGGCTGTCAACCGCACAAAACCCGACGTCGTTCGATAACTTCACTACTTCATCCGGACAGCAGCAGATCGTCCGAGGCTTTGCCAACGCCACCGGGTCAGGCGACTTTTGCATCCCACTCGATTTGTCCAACACCGGAATCAGCGGTGTTGCGGATGGTGCCAACGTGACGGTTCAGTTTGTTTACAATGGGGGCGATCAAAACCTTTATCAGGTAAGGCCTTCGAGCTACTTTCCCATTTCTTTGTATCGTCGTCTGACGGGATTTTTCGCTTTCCACCCAGTGCACGGACCTGACGCTGTCGAACAGCTTTACTGTCCCCTCCAATATCTCTTGCAACAATGCCTCTACTACCTCGACTTCGGTTGCCCCGACCGCAACCGCGACTGGCAACTATGGCGCAAGTGGAATGGTCCCGTCGGTGTTTGCTAGCGCTCTCGGCTTCTTGATAGCTTTGATTATGACCTGAGTCCCATGAGTGTTGGTAGTCGTTTCTCTCGCTGATGTACTCGTAGTCTGAATAGGAACTGTGTTAACGACTTACCTACTCGTCGAGCGAGCCTTGTGGCCTTTAGTGATGCGCGCCGGTCACCCGCGGGGAACTCTTCAGTCTTCCGTGCGAGCGTACGGTACACGTGTCTGCTCCCGCAGCCGGAGTATACGCGGGCGAAGGAGGGACCGCGGGCGTATGCAGGAAACGTGAAATTATCGCGAGGGCGTGAGGATGTCGGGAATAAGTCGCCTGATATGCACATTTACTGACAGCAAGGATGGCGTGGAAAGTAAGTCTTGGTATCTTCAAAAGCCGGGCTGCTTGGCGTTCTTGTCTTGCTCTTGCTACCTGTCATTATTCGGGTAAGGGAAGTTACTCGTAAGGTGGGTGACTCGCGGTTCGCTCACTTGCAATTGCAGTCTACCCAGGGCCAGCACCCGAACTTCATCAATGGGATTTGGCACTGTTCGAATTGCGGTTGTCCAGAAGATATCGCCATCGGGCGTCGCAAGGGTCTCCTGTGGTACCTGCGGATCTTTCCGAGGAGAGTAATTCAATTTTTTTTTCGTGGGGATAATTTTATTCAGTCAGTTGGACGAGCTGAGCTGAGCTGAGCTTTCCCACACACACTGAAAAAGTTTTTCACCGTCTTACCAGTTTCCCATTATATTAAGTCTACCCATGTCGGATACTAGAGCATTCAACCAGGAACTGAAAATCCAGGATGCGTTTCCTTTCGTTTGCTCTCCTGGCCTGTACCATCGTCACGGTCAATGCGCACTTCCAGTTGTCCTACCCGCCACCTCGTGGACCCTTCGATGAAGACAACGAGGTAAACTTTTGCGGTAATGTGAACTTGGTTTCTCATCCATTCCAGTACTAACATTCGGCGCAGACAACTATGTAGATGCTGTGAGCAACAGGAGCGAGTTCCCTCTCAGCACGGGTTTCGTCACGCTCAATTCGGAACATCCTCAGTGGAGTCGTGCGTCACATTACTGATCATCGTGCCTGATCCATGGGTTCACTTTGGAATATCAGTTGCCATTTTGCTTTCGACTGTTCAGGATCCGACGTCGTTCGACAACTTTACCAACTCGACCGGAGGACCACAGCTCGCCCGAAACTTTGCCACCGGCTCTGGAGAGGGCGGGTTTTGCATTCCCCTCAACTTATCCGCCTCTGGAATCAGCGGCGTGACAAATGGCGCCAACGTTACGATTCAGTTGATTTTTAACGGAGGTGATAGCAGCCTCTACCAGGTAAATCTTGAGCTTCCTCCACATCCTCCGTTTCTACGTCACCCTCATACTGAAAATCTGCTTTTTCTACCAGTGCTCGGATCTGACGCTTTCGAGCAACTTTACCATACCATCCAGTATCACTTGTTCAAATTCCTCTTCCACCGCGACTTCTACTGGGACTTCCACTGGGACTTCTACCGGGACTTCTACCGGGACTTCTACCGGGACTTCGACAGCTGCGACCTCGACCAGCACCGGAAACCATGGCGCAAAGGGAATTGCCACGTCGGGCTTTGCTAGCGCGCTCGGCTTCCTGATTATAGCACTGATCACGGCTTAAGTCACATGACGGAGTATCAGTCGTCGTACATATTCCACTTTTCAATGACAACCGATGTACTCGGAACCAGTAAATGGGAATATCTGACGATTCTTCCTATCCCGAGGGAACTTTCTGGCTTTAGAGATTTGTTGAGAGATTGAGGTGAGGGGTCTATTGCCAATCCGGGCCGTGCCTGCCCGGATCGCGCACGTGTGTATTCTTTTCCGTTGCAGCTTTACCCCCTTTTTTCTCAGTTGTGCACGCATTGACGCAACCCTGTGCATTTGATACACCTTTATTGGGCCGCTGAACCCCAACAGTTATATGCACATCCTTTGGCGGGGGATGTGCGTTCGCTCGGAGTTCCTGGAGGGCATGTGGCGTCCACGTTAGACGCGGGAACTGAGAACAAAAGGCTACGAGAAGATTAAGTACTAGGATACTGGACTAGACTAGACGAGCATCGAGGACCACACTTAAGTGTCCTAAATGTTTCACCAAGACACAGGGCATCTTAATGCAGATCTGCACCGCGCGCCCAGATCCAACTGGGGAATCATGCGGAAATCAAGTACTGCGGGCGGTCTCTTCTTACAGTTTCACTTGCCCATAACACTTTGGGCGCTTAGCACTCGGTTCCTCACTCGTTGCTCGGAAATGTAGAACGTAGAACGAAGCAGTCCCTGTGCAAACCTTTAAGGGAAGTGGCTTGAAACCCGGAGAAATGGTTAATAATTATGGATTCTGTGTTATGAGCATGCGTACTGTACCCTTAATCGTTACACTCTCAATTCTTGTGCTGCATTCCGCAGAACGGGAAATATGCACCCTCCTCGGTCACTCCATTACCTGATTATCGCCATATCATCGAGTGTCGCTATAGAATGATACATGGACCAATCCGATAAAATCGCAGGACACACAAAATGCAACAGTCGCCCGTGGATGACTTGATGACCTGCGACGTGGTTGGAAATATGTAAACATGTAAGCACCGAGGCTCCGACCCGACCTGGGGCTCATCGACGCAGTGATGCCACTGTAAAAAAAGCTTGCAGGAGGAGCTCTTCAAGATACAAGATACAGTAATGTATTTTCTTAGGTAATACGGAATGGTCGGAGTCGGATCAGCTCGGGTTCGAGTCGGAATTGGACTTGGACCCGGACGTCTGATTATCCCGATGTCTTTGAATGCGTTCGGCGCAGAGCTGTCAGTGCTGTCCTGGGGGATTTTTTCACGTAGACAACGAGAGGAATTGCTGGTGTCCGTGTATTCCTATGCGTTTCAAGCCAACCAATGCAGACTCACGGGCCGATGACTGCTGTGCAGGCTGTACGCAGTCGTCGGCGTATCCCGCCAGATGTAGTACATGTATTGCGCATGATTGGCTGAGCTACGCCGCACTCTGGTAGGTAAACCGCGTGCAATTTTGATTGGGTGGTGGCTTGGCTTGGAGCCATGTTGATGGACCGAGGTCAAGTGCACTGTGCACGCGCCGCCATACAGCACAGCACATTACAGTTCAGTATTGGCTACCTAAAATGAGACCCAGGTACCCC